>CEQN01194874.1_pt1 | contig 24865 bp, 20 predicted proteins | sample 427011 | NCBI WGS metagenome assembly CEQN01 (sample SAMEA2621277, study PRJEB7988) | marine metagenome | biome: marine biome (ENVO:00000447); feature: deep chlorophyll maximum layer (ENVO:xxxxxxxx); material: "saline water (ENVO:00002010), including plankton (ENVO:xxxxxxxx)" | depth 120 m
CGCCAACTACTACAGCGACTGCGACTGCGACCACAACTGGAACTTCAACAAGTACTTCTACGTCGACTTCTACAGGAACGTCAACGTCTACAAGTACATCAACAACTACCGGTACATCAACAAGTACATCAACATCGACTGCTACAGGTACTTCTACCTCAACTAGCACGTCAACTGGTACGTCAACCGGTACATAAATAAAACTACAAGATATGAGCAGAGCTTTAAAAAGTTCTGCTCAATCTTCTCTCTCACTAAAAATTTCTTAAATACATCATGATTCATAATTTTCATGTATCTATGACATAAGCATTGATGCTCTTGATAATAGTAATGTCAGATTATAAGATTTAATTTCACTGAGATTAAAATGAAACCCCAATTCACTCTTAAAATCGTCTGTTTGTCTCTATTTCTGATAGCTCAGAATCTAAATGCAAGTCAAGATATCTATGATTGGAATACATTTCCCTCAGACTATGGTGGCGTAGGATTGATGCAGACACCTACCGCGCGTTTCGCTCAAGACGGTACATTGATATGGGGCGCATCAAATGCAAGTCCATACAATAGATTGTATGTTGGTATGACAATACTGCCCTGGGTAGAAGGTGTTATTAGATATACAGAGATTGAAAATAGGCTCTATTCGAAATCAAAAAGCTTTTCTGGTAATCAATCTGCAAAAGACAAGAGTGCCGATTTAAAAATTGGCCTAACTCAGGAAGGTAAATACATGCCTCAAATCGCAATAGGCCTGAGAGACATTGGAGGTACATCTGATTATGGCGCTGAATATATCGTTGCAAATAAGAAATGGAAAAACTTTGATTTCTCTGTCGGACTTGGTTATGGCCTTATGTCAAGGCGTTCTAATATAAAGAATCCACTCTCTTTAATAAGCAGTAAATTCAAAAGCAGAGGTACAACTACAGGAGGAATTGGCGGAACCCTGAACACTGATCTATGGTTCAAGGGAGATGAAGTTACTTTATGGGGAGGTCTAAAGTATCAGACCTCTATACCTAATTTGAGCTTAAAATTAGAATATGATCCCAATGATTATCAAGACGAATCCGGTGTTGAGAAACAAATCATTGAAGTAGATTCACCATTCAACTTTGGTATTGACTACCTTCTTTTCGATAATTTTTATATATCTGCAAATATTGAGCGTGGAAATGAATTTTCAGTCAATGTTTCAAAGCCTATGAATTTTAGTAAGCAGTTCGGCACAGAAAAATTCAAACCTGGAAAAGAAAATCTCTTCGCTAGAAATAGAATCTACTTCAAGGATGTAGGTCCACAAAATAGAAAGAAGCTTGTTGACAACATCATTATTCAAATGGCAAACGAGGGCTTAGCCACACACTCTGTTATTTTTAATAAAGATGAAATTATCGTTGAGATCAGTCAGAACAGATTTAGATCTACAATTTCAGCTGTGGATATCGCAAATAGAATATTAGCTTACAATGCTCCGATAAATATTAAGTACTTAACAGTTAATAATCTTGACTTTGGCATGACTAATTTCAGCTCAACGATAGAGAGAGATAAGCTTGTAAATATAGTAGCCAACGGACCACTAAAAGTGGATGAGATTTATATTAATGATAATCAGACAATCTACCAAACATCTGATTATTATGAGAATCCTTACATGTATCCTCATTATGAGTGGTCGGTTAGACCCACGGTAAGATCCGTCCTTGGTGGTCCAGATGGGTTTCTTCTATGGCAAGCTCAAGCAAAACTTCACACAATTGTTTCTTTTAGAAAAGGACTATACCTAGAAACAGAACTGCATCAGAAGATTAAAGATAATTTTGATAAATGGACATTGCCTTCAGACAGTGATATCCAGCATGTCAGAACAGATATGAGATTATTTTGGAAAACAGGCAATTTAACACTTGCTAGAATGCAATTAGATTACTTATTCCAGTTTTCACCTACAATAACTGGAAGAGTTTCAGCCGGCTATTTAGAGGAAATGTTTGGTGCTGTTGGTGGGGAAATGCTTTATTACGATCCAGATAAAAGATGGGCTTTTGGAATTAATGCCTATAAGGCAAGGCAGAGAGCATTCAGGCAAAAATTTGAATTTCAAGATTATGAAGTTCTAACTGGGCATGCAACATTTTACTACCAGCTTCCATTTTATAACATGATGTTTAAAGCTTCTGCCGGAAGATTTTTAGCTGGAGACAAGGGTGTTGAGTTTGATTTGTCTAGAAGATTTAATAATGGTGTTGAGGTTGGTGCTAGGTTTGCCTTAACTAATTTATCAGCAGCAGAGTATGGTGAGGGAAGTTTTGGTAAGTGGGTTTATGGCAATATACCAATGGATATTTTCTCATTCAGAGGAACGAGAGATAAGACATTTTTTGAGTGGGCACCGCTTGTAAGAGATGGTGGGCAAAAGCTTAAAACAGGTAAAGATCTATATGTCATGATGCAAAATCCTCATGTTGAATTATCTGATCAGAATAAAACAAAGAAGCATTGGACAGTATCCAAAGTCTTAGCTGGTTTTCACAGGGGTAAACCATAGGAGAAAATCTGAAAAATATATTCAAGTCAAGCGAAGATCTTCAGAAAACCATAGATCTATCCCTGCTTGACAATAAGTCTATTGGAAATATTGGAATTGAGAAGGAATCTTTAAGAATGAGATCAGATTCCATTTCGAGGATTAAACACAAAGAATATTTTGGGTCTCCTTTATTCAATAATTTTATTACTACAGATTTTGCTGATGCACAAACTGAGCTCGTTACACCTGTATTTTCAGATGAAAATGAATTGATTTCCTTCTTAGAAGCTTCACATCATTTTGCTCTAAATAAGATGTCTGATGAATATTTTTGGCCATTCAGTATCCCAAGTGGAAAAATATCTTCAAATGATATTAAGATTGCTACTTTCGGAAAGTCCAATAAGGCAAAGTTTAAAGAAATATATCGAAAAGGTCTTTCGAATCGATATGGAAAAGCAATGCAAGCTATTTCTGGAATTCATTTTAATTTCTCCCTGACAGAAAATTTTTGGAATCTTTTTACTGAAGGCAATGAAACCAGTTTTAGGACTAGTATGTATTTTAGAACCATAAGGAACATCCAAAGATACAACTGGTTGATCTTATACCTATTTGGCTGTTCACCGATTATTGGAAAAGAGTTAATTGATGACAAATATGAGTTCAATCAGATAGGTAAAAATGAATATTTATCTAAATATGCGACCTCACTTAGAATGAGCACCATGGGTTATCAAGCTAAAAGCCAATCCCAATTATTTATTTCAATGAATAGTTTAGGACAATATATTTCTGATCTTAAAACTGCAACTACAACTCTTTCAGAAAAATTTGCTTCGATTAAGGGTTTATCCTCAAATGATTGGAAACAATTAAATGCTAATATCTTGCAGGTTGAAGATGAATACTATGGTATCTCGAGACCTAAAAGTAGTTCTGATCTGAACCAAAGACAAATCTCAAAGCTTTCTGATTTTGGAGTTGAATATATAGAATTTAGGGCACTTGACCTCAATCCTTTCTCTAGAGTAGGTATTTGTGAAAAAGATTTAAAATTCATTGAAGCATTTTTAATATTTTGCACTTTAGATTCAAGTCCAAAGGTTAATCTGACTGAGTTTAAAGAAACCTTGAAGAATACTCATGATGTTTCGATTTTTGGCAGAAAAAACAATCTATTGTTAGAAAGAAACGGTACATCTATAACTTTGTTTGATTGGGGTACTGAAATTCTTGGACAAATGTCCAGTTTGTTTTCAAAACTAGATCAGTATCATCTAGATTTTGACAAATATAAAAAGCAATTATCTGATCCTGAACTTACACTTTCAGGAAGATTTTTATGTATGAAAATGGAATCCGGTATAAGTTTCTCCGATTTGGGAGAGGAGATAGGGATGAATCATAAAAATAGCATTCTGAATGAAAACAATGATGCGTCTGTGATGTCAGTTTTTGAAATGGAGGAATTAGATGCTGAGAGCAGATTGATAAAAAAAGAAGTTATGAAGGAAGAATCATTTGATGATTATTTAAGGCAATTTCTGTCAATATAGAGTTTCAACTACTTCAGGCAATTTTAGGGATCAATAAAGATACTCAATCTTGCTCTTATTTGTTGGATTTTAAGGTAAGTTTGTGTAACTTTAGTGGGTTAGACTAGAAGAAATCGATTAGTATTTGAATAAAGAGATAAAAATGCTTAAAAAAAAGATGATTAAAAGATTGCCAATTTACATATCTATTGCCATTTTAGCCCCTTTTATTTTGGTAAATATAGCTAATGCACAAAGTGCAGATCTTCAAATATTTGAAGGTTTAGCAGAAGGTTTAAATAGCTCTCAGGGATCTAGAACCCTCACAGAAGACGATGCAAATACTGAAGACGATCCTATCAATAGCACAGATAAGAGATCTAACCTAGACTTTACTGATACAGAATATGGTTATACTGGGGATAGAAGCTTCGATACAGCTCCCATTCCTAGAGATAATGCAAAACCTTTGAAGTATTTTGGTTACGATTACTTTCAACAAGCGCCAAGCACATTTATACAGTCTACTAATGTTCCTGTCCCGTCAGATTACATCATAGGACCTGGAGATAATTTCAAAATATATTTATATGGAAATTTCAATAAGGAATTTACAGCTGAGGTTAGTAGAGAAGGTGTCGTTTTCTTTCCTGATTTGGGGCCCATCAATGTATCGGGTCTGACTTTTTCAGAATCCGAAAAAGTGATAAAAGACATTGTTGCCAACAAAATGATTGGGACTGATATCAATATTACAATGGGAACTTTAAGATCCATTAATGTCTACGTAATGGGGGAAGCTTTCCAGCCAGGGCTTTATACTGTTAGCTCTTTATCTACATTAACTAATGCAATTTTTGCTAGCGGTGGAATTAATACAAGTGGCTCATTGAGAAAGATTGAGCTAAAAAGAGGTGGGGAAATAATATCCGAATTTGACTTCTATGATGTATTACTCAAAGGTGATATATCCAAGGATTTGAGACTACAACCCATGGATGTAATATTCATCCCGCCAGCTGAAAAAACCGTAGGTATCAGGGGAGAAGTTTTTAGGCCAGGTATTTACGAACTAAAAGAACAAGAGACGTTATCAGATTTGCTTAAGTTTTCTGGTAACTTCAAGCCCAAAGCATCTGGATCTATAGAAATCACGAGGATCGATAAGAATAAAAATGGCTTTAATCTGATGGAGGTGTCAAATCAGGATATGAATTCTGACGCATTAAAGCTTTCATCGGGCGATGTTGTAAACATCCCGTTGATTACAAATTCATTGAATGATGTTGTTCTTGTAACGGGACACTTTCAACAACCCGGTTTCTATCCTTGGAAGGATGGAATGAGGTTATCAGAGTTATTAAAGGAAGAGAGACTTCTTTCGATGACGGATTTAAATTATATATTAATCATGAGAAGGGATGGGCTAAGTAAGCATCAATTCTTGCAAGCTGATTTGGTGGATATAATAGAAGAAAAATCTATCGAGAAGGATACTATTCTAAAAAATAGAGATCATATTGTATTACTGCCGAGTCTCCTAAAACCAGAACAAATAACTACAAGAATGGTCCAAGATGAATTTACTCTTGATGAAAATGAACAATACAAAATGGTTGATGAATGGGATTCTCTTACATACCTTCGCAAATCTCTCATGGAGGAAAAAGTTAGCCTTGAAGAGCAGAATTCACTGCTTACAAGCAGTCCAGGACAAAATAGCATTTATGCGAATACAGATCAGCCATTGGCGAGGTATTATGAGTACTCAATTTATGACTATTGCACATTGCCAGATGACATAGCTGTTCAGATTATTGAAGGCTCAGGCTTTCGAGCAAAAAAATCGTTACCTATAGAAGAGTTAGAAGGCATAGACACTCCTGCCGAAATAATCGCATTACAGAAAGAAGTTGAGAATGAAAGAATAAAGAGTGAAACATCTGAATCTGCACAAAGCGTTGCAAAAGACATTACCTCGATTTGTAGAAAGCAGTTATTAGATCCATTTAGTCGCATCATTGACCGGGAGGTTAACGAAAATGGAGATAAAGAGTTAATTGCTGTCTACGGAAATGTTCATTTTCCTGGGGAATATCCCCTCACATCCAACATGACACTACATGATGCAATAAAAGCTTCAGGAGGTTTGAAAGATGCCACCTATGAATCAGAGATAGAGCTCAGCAGGAGTGACACCACAGATAAGAAAATTTCAGTTTATAATTCTATTGCATCATACTCAGATGATTCTTCTATGAAAGTTCCTCTCAAAGCAAGAGACATCATTAACTTAAAAGAGATATCAACAGATATTAAAACTGTAAAGATTACAGGGGAAGTCTATTTCGAGGGAGAGTATCCTATCGCTGAGAATCAAACTCTAACCGAAGTAATTCAGAGAGCTGGTGGTTTTACTGAATTTGCTGATTTAAGAGCTGCTAATCTTCAAAGGAAAGCACTCAAGGAAGCTGAAAATAGGAGACTGTCAGAAGCTCGAGGAGAACTAAAAAGGAAGATAGTACTATCGAGTCAATCCGGAGGGCTAGGACAGAATTCACTTAATAGTTCTGCGATTGAACAACTCACATCACTGCTCGTTGATGATTCTACTGCTCAATCAGCATTGGGTAGGCTAGTGATTGATCTCGAGGGTATAGTAACAGGCAATGAGGATGATATTATTTTAGAGGGCGGTGATACTTTACATATTCCAAAGACCCAACAAACTGTTTCAGTAATCGGTGAAGTTTATGTTCCAAATGCACACGTCTATCGTTCAGATTTTACCCTTACTGACTATATAAATTTAAGTGGTGGAGCCAACTCATTCGCAGACCAAGGAAACGTTTACCTTGTTAAAGCTGATGGAAGCATTGTTTCCCCTTCTGAGCTCGATCAGAATTCATTCTTTAGGGGGAAAAACAGCACAATTGAACAAGGAGACACGGTTGTTGTGCCTTTACAAGTCCAGCCATTCAGTACAATAAAGGCAACGACTGAGGTAACCCAAATAATTTATCAAATGGCATTGGCAGCAGCAGCAGTTAATAGCTTTTAAAATAGAATATTAGTTTTATGGATTCAGAAAAAAAAGCGATATTTCAAGACGACGGAATTGATCTTAAGGAACTTTGGTTTTCGTTTTATAATTTTAAAGAGCTAATAATAATAGTTAGTATTCTCTTCGGTATCTTTGCATATATTTATTCATTGTCTATAGCTCCAACATATCAGGCATCAGCACTGGTTGTTCCAGCTGATCAAGATCAGAATGCTAGTAATACAGGAGCAGGATTAGGCGGATTAGCTGCACTGGCTGGAATTCAGATTGAAAATACTGATCCTGTTAGAACGCAAATAGCAATTTTTAAATCTAGAAAATTTATAGAAAAATTTATTGAGGAAGAGAATCTATTACCAATGCTTTTCAGTGAATATTGGGATGAAGAGAAGAAAGTCTGGACTGAAGAGCCAGCCCCTACACCAGCAGAGGGCTATGGAAGATACTATAAAAGCTTATCGATGAAACCTGATGCTGACCTTCATATCATCTTATTTGAAATGAAGGATCCATACGATGCAGCTGAGTTAACAAATAAGTCTATAGAAAGATTGAATAATTACTCAAGAAATAAGGCAATTGAAGAAGCTGAAAAAAGCATTGTTTTTCTGGAAGAGGAGATAAGTAAAACAAATATAGCTAATGCTCAGAAATTTCTTTTTTCATTAATAGAGCAACAAACAAAGAATAAAATGCTAGCTAGTGTCAGAGATGAATATGTTTTTGAGGTGATTGATCCTGCAACTGTTCCAACCGGGATATACAGACCGAATAGAAACCAAATAGCTTTTTTAGGATTATTTATAGGATTTTTTGTGTCTTATGTGCTCGGTCTGTTTACACATGTTTTTGGAATTAAAATTCCAATATATTCTGATTATAAAAATAGCTATTTGATCAGATCCATCAATAAGATTAAGCCCAGATAAAATCATCGATTACCCATAAACGAATTCATTCCATGAATAATCAAATAGTTAAAATTGGAATTATTGGCTTAGGCTATGTTGGTCTTCCCTTGGCAACAGAGTTTGGTAAAAAGTTTTCTACAATTGGTTTCGATATAAATCAAAAAAGAATTGATGAGCTAAGCAATGGAAAGGATATTACTAATGAGGTCGATTCATCAGATTTTTCTAATGCAAAAAAACTTAGTTTCACATCAAATTCAAACGAACTAAGGGAATGTAATTACTTTATAGTTACTGTCCCCACACCAATTGATATAAATAACCAACCGGATATTTCTGCTCTAGAGAGTGCCAGCCAAACGGTAGGAAAATTATTAAAAAAAGATGACATTGTTGTCTATGAATCAACAGTTTACCCAGGACTTACTGAGGAAATTTGCGTACCAATTCTAGAATCTGCTTCTGATCTTACGGCAAATGAAGATTTCTATTATGGGTATAGTCCTGAAAGAATTAATCCAGGAGACAAAGAACATAGGATTACCGATATAAAAAAAATAACATCTGGTTCTACAGAAGATACATCAAAAGCAATTGATAAGCTATATTCATCAATTATTAAAGCGGGGACATATAGAGCATCAAGCGTTATGGTGGCTGAATCTGCAAAAGTTATTGAGAATATCCAAAGAGATGTGAATATTGCACTCGTCAATGAGCTTTCGATTATTTTCAATAAGATGGGTATTGATACCGAAGAGGTCTTAAAGGCGGCAGGTACAAAATGGAACTTCCATAATTATAAACCAGGCCTGGTTGGCGGCCATTGTATCGGTGTTGATCCTCACTATCTGAGATACAAAGCCAAGGAGATTGGTATTGACTCAAAAATGATAACTGCAGGACGAGAGCTAAACGAATATATGAGCCTTTTTGTTGCAGATAAAGTCTTTGAGTTGATGATTTCTAAGGATATAGAAATTGAAAATTCAAAAATTCTAATTCTTGGATTTTCATTTAAAGAGAACTGCCCTGATTTCAGAAATACAAAGGTTGCTGATCTATATAAAAACTTAAGCCGAGAAGGAAACGAAGTTCATGTGCATGATCCTTGGGTGGAGAAGGCAGATGTTTATGAAGAATATGGCATTGAAATAATAGATGTGGAAAATGAAAATTATTATGATGCAGTCGTACTTGCTGTTGCGCATAGCGAGTTTAAGAAATTAACACCAGAAATTTTAAAGAAATATTGCAAGCAAAATCATATTATTTTTGATATGAAACATCTTTATGATGCATCAAGTGTTGAAGGGAGACTCTAATGCAAATCAATTCTTATGAAGAAGCTATTAGTTATCTAAAGACTAATAAACATAATTGGGTAATTACTGGGGTTGCAGGATTTATTGGATCAAACCTCATGGAAAAGTTACTTGGCTTAAATCAAGTAGTTATCGGTGTTGATAATTTTAGTACTGGATATCAGAAAAATATTGAAGATGTTTTATCAAATTTCGATGATTCTATAAAAGAGAACTTTACCTTCCATCGTATAGATATCACAGACGCTGATTCATTAGAGGATATTTTTGATGGAGCAGACTTTGTTCTTCACCAGGCCGCACTGGGCTCTGTTCCTAGATCTGTTGCAGATCCTTTATCTACTCATGATTCTAATATTAATGGATTTCTTAATGCTCTAATTGCTTCTAGGAATATTGGAATTAAGAGATTTGTATATGCTTCATCAAGTTCTATTTATGGCGATCATCCTGATCTTCCGAAAGTTGAAAGTAAGACAGGTAACCCTCTAAGTCCGTATGCGGTTACAAAATTAGTGAATGAGATTTATGCTAAAAACTTTTCAACTACATATGGCTTTGATTCCATAGGTTTAAGATATTTTAATATTTTTGGAAAAAGGCAAGATCCCGAGGGAGCTTATGCAGCAGTTATTCCGAAATGGCTTGCATCAATGATCAATGAAGAACAAATCTACATTAATGGTGATGGAAAGACCACAAGAGACTTTTGTTACATCGAGAACGTAATCCAGGCAAACATCATGTCTGCATTAACAGAAAATGAAAGTGCACTCAATAAGACTTACAACATAGCAGTAGACGGCAATACTAGCTTATTAAAGCTCTACGAAATGATTTCTCAGAATCTAAATAAAGAACTACCAGGTATAAAAATATTGCCACCAATTCATAGAGATTTTCAAGATGGTGATGTAAGGCATTCACAAGGCTCTATCGATGAAGCAAAAAAATATCTTTGCTATAGTCCAACGCATACAATCGATGAGGGGCTTTTAGATGTTTTACCATGGTATATTCAGAGGTCGCAATGAAGGTTTTAGTTACAGGTGCTGATGGATTTATTGGCTCTCATCTCACAGAAATGCTTAATGCAGAGGGTCACTCAGTAAGAGCATTATCTCAATATAATTCATTCAATAATTGGGGATGGTTAGAAAATATTGATTGTCTGAATAACATTGATGTCGTTTCAGGAGATATAAGAGATAAAAATTTTTGTAATGAGATCTCAGAAGATATTGAGGTTATTTTTCATCTAGCCGCATTGATTGGAATCCCATATTCTTACATAGCGCCTGACAGTTACATTGAGACCAATATAGTTGGAACATCGAATATTTGTTATGCGGCAATGCAAAAGGGAGTGAGGCAAGTCATTCATACATCAACCAGTGAAGTATATGGATCAGCAAATTATGTCCCCATTGATGAAAAACATCCTCTACAACCGCAATCTCCCTATAGTGCATCAAAGATTTCTGCGGACTCCATGGCAATGAGTTTCTTCAATTCATTTGATTTACCTTTGACAATTATTAGGCCATTCAATACCTACGGACCAAGACAGTCCTCAAGGGCAGTAATACCAAACATAATTAGCCAGATCGCCAATGGCAAAAAACAAATAAAACTTGGTGACCTTTCACCTACAAGAGATTTCAATTATGTTGAAGATACATGCAGAGGCTTCTTAGCAGTTCTAGATAAGAAAGAAACCCTTGGTGAAATATACAACATAGGTTCAAACTTTGAGATAAGCATTAAAGAGACTTTTCTTTTAATAAAAAAGATAATGGAATCAGATGCAGAAGCTATTAGGGATGAGAATAGAATCCGTCCAGATAATTCAGAAGTTGACAGGCTCTGGTGTGACAACAAAAAAATTATTGATGCTACTGGATATTCGCCAAATGTTCCCTTGGAAGAGGGATTGGAAAGAACAATAGAATGGTTTACTCAGTCAGATAATCTTCGAGCATATAAGACTAATATATACAATGTTTAACGCTCTTATAGAATTCATAAGGGAAATATATAAAACGGATGAATTTATACCACTTCATGAGCCCAATTTTTTGGGAAAAGAGCGAGAATATGTTCTAGACACAATTGATTCTACTTTTGTTTCAAGCGTTGGCGAATATGTGAATATATTCGAAGAAAGGATAGCAGAATATACAGGAGTTAATCATGCAATAGCTACTGTTAATGGGACATCTTCACTTCATTCGATCCTCTCGGTATTAAATGTTTCAACTAATGATCTCGTGATAACTCAATCACTTACATTTGTAGCAACGGTCAACTCTATTCTTTATTCGGGAGCAACTCCAGTTTTTCTAGATGTTGAAAGAGATACGTTATCACTATCTCCTGTTTCTTTAGGTAATTATCTCTCAAAGAATTGCGAAGTTAGAGATGATAAGAAATGTTGGGACATTAGAGAGAACAAAATAGTTAAAGCTTGCATACCAATGCATACCCTTGGATTTCCTGCAGAGTTAAATGAGATCAAAAAAATTTGTGATGACTTCAATATAGTTATGATAGAAGATGCTGCGGAATCCTTAGGCAGCTATTATGATGACAAGCACACAGGCTCAGTGGGTTCATTATCTGCATTAAGTTTTAATGGAAATAAGATCATAACAACTGGTGGCGGAGGCATGATTCTTACCAATGATAAAAAACTAGCTGATGAAGCAAAGCATCTCACCACCACAGCAAAGATCAATAATGGATGGATTTGGGAGCATGACAGAGTAGGCTATAACTACAGGATGCCAAATCTCAACGCTGCACTTGGTCTTGCTCAGATTGAATATTTTGACACAATTCTTGATTCAAAGAGAAGTTTGGCAAAGCTTTACAGAGATCATTTTGAGAAAAGTACAATTGAATATATCGATGAAAGAGAAAATACAAAAGCAAACTTTTGGCTCAATTCAGTAATTACAAAATCAAAAGATGAGAGAGATAAGCTACTTGTGGAACTGAATGATGCGAGAATTGGAGCCAGGCCGCTCTGGCGACCTATTCATGAATTAAATTTATCAGAATATATCTTGCCTTATCGCCTCGTAAATACAGATTGGCTATATAATAGGGTCATTAGTTTGCCTAGTACCCCAATTTTGAAATAGTTTGACATGAAAAAAATATACTTTATCGCAGAAGCAGGTGTTAATCATAATGGTGATAGGGGCCTAGCAATAAATCTTATCGATGTTGCTGCAGAAGCTGGAGCAGATGCAGTAAAGTTTCAAACATTCAAATCTGATGAGCTAGTTGCGCCTAGTGCTGCCAAGGCTGAGTATCAGGAAGACAAATCCAATCCAAATCAAACACAACTTGAGATGCTCAAGAAGCTCGAGATTTCAGAAGATTTTCAAAAGGAATTATTTGAGCATTGCTCAAAGGTAGGAATTGATTTTATGTCGACTGCTTTTGATATCAAAAGCTTAGATTTCCTAATCAATGACTTAGGAATGAAGGTAAATAAAATTCCATCTGGCGAGATTACAAATGCTCCACTTCTGATTCATCATGGAAGAACAAAAAATAAAATAATACTTTCCACAGGGATGTCTACTCTTGATGAGATTAAGGATGCATTGTCTGCAATTTCTTTTGGCATTCTTGAAAAAGATGGGAAACCCTCTACAAAGGCATTACATGATCTCTATAAGAGTGCAGAGGTAAAGGACGAACTTAAAAAAAGAGTGATACTTTTACATTGTACCTCTGAATATCCAGCACTCGATGAATCCATAAACCTGAAAGCAATGAGGTCCATCAGAGATTTTTTTGATTTAAGTGTGGGTTATTCCGATCATTCGCTAGGAATAGAGGTTTCATTGATGGCAGCCACAATGGGAGCAAGTGTAATTGAGAAGCATTTTACAATGGATAAGAATCTAGATGGACCTGACCACAAGGCCTCTCTTAATCCTAATGAGTTGATTAATTTGGTCGATCTTATTAGAAGAGCAGAGAGGATTATTGGCAATGGAGAGAAGGCTCCCACATTGGTTGAAGAAAAAAATAAAATTGTCTCCAGAAGAAGCATATTTGCAAATTCTGAAATAAAAAAAGGAGATCAATTTTCACTGGAAAATCTAACTCTAAAAAGACCTGGAGATGGAATAAGCCCATTTAGGATGTGGGATCTTATAAATAAGCATAGTAAAAAAGATTATAAAAAAGACGAAAAAATTTCCCAAAATGAAATCTAATAAACCAATTGTGATATTTGGCGCTGGTGGACATGCATCAGTATTAATTGAGATCTTAGCGCTCAATCAGTGCAAAGTCCTTGCCATAGTTGATCCAAAAGTTGAAGGAGGCGAGACTCATTATTCATTTCCTGTTATATCTTTTGATGAATTCCTATCAACTTATAAACCAGGTGATATTGATCTTGTAAATGGAATAGGAATAATGCCGAATACATCTTCTCGCCAAGATTTAGCTATTAAGCTTAGGGATTTAGAATATAAGTTCAAAACCGTCATCCATCCAGCTGCTACTATTGCAATGAATGTTGAGATTGATGAGGGCGCCCAAATTATGGCAGGCGTAGTTATTCAACCTAATGTGAGAATAGGAAAAGATACAATCATCAATACGTCTTGCTCAATAGATCATGATTGTAAGATTGGATCAAGCTGTCATATTGCTCCAGGAGTAGTTCTCAGCGGAGGAGTAGTCATTTCAGACTCCTGTTTCATTGGCACAGGTAGTGTTATCATTAATGATATCTCTATAGGTAAGGGTGTAGTAACTGCGGGCGGTTCGACAATTTATGAAAACTTACCAAACGATACTAAATTAATTCAAAAAAAATAATCTATGACAACTCAATTAAATGATCTTTTAATTGATCAAGAATTAAAAATAATTGATGCAATGGAACTCATCGGAAAGACTTCTGCAAGAATTTTAATCATTGTTGATAAGAATAAAAGATTGATTGGAACACTGACTGATGGTGACATAAGAAGAGCCATTATCGACAACGTAGATATGGAATCTCCGGTATCAAAAGTTATGCGAAAAGATCCCGTATCAGCAAATTATAATAGCTCAAAAAATGAGCTTATCAGCCTGATGTCAGACAAGAATCTTCTTGCTATACCCATAGTTGATGAAAATGGAAAAGTAAGAGGTCTTGAGACACTGCTTGATTTAACCAAAGTAGATGAGCTTCCTAATAATGTTCTAATTATGGCGGGTGGATTTGGTAAGAGGCTAATGCCATTGACAAGTAATAAGCCTAAGCCATTATTATCAATCGAAGATGGCCCACTCTTAGAAAAGTTAATTGAGAATCTTTCAGAAAGTGGTTTCAAGCATATAACAATAGCAATCCACTACAAGTCTGAAATGATTAAAGACTATTTTCAAGACGGGAGTAAATGGGGCATTGAGATAGACTATATTGAGGAAATAGAACCGCTTGGTACAGGAGGAGCAATTAAATTACTCGGCGAGAGTAAAATCGGTAACTTTCCATTCCTAGTGCTCAATGCTGATTTGGTAACCAGGGTTAACTTTAAAAGTCTCATCGAGTCACATAATGAATCATCTTCCTTAGCAACAATCTGTGCAAGCCAATACGAGCAAACTATTCCTTATGGTGTGCTAAGAATAGATGAATCATCACTAATAGCAATTGATGAGAAGCCAAAGGAGAAGTTTTTCATCAATGCAGGCATATATGTAATCAGCCCCAGATTAATCAATGATATTAGAAGCTTTGATGATAAGTTTGATATGACTGATTTGATTCAATATTTGCTTGAGAGTAAAAAGTCGGTATCTGTCTTTCCAATTCATGAATATTGGATAGATGTGGGAGAAATAAATCACTTCAATCAGGCTAAAAAAGACTTAAAAGAGCAATCTTGATGGACTTCTTACTCATCGGGAGTGGAAATATAGCAATCAGGCATCAATCAAATTTGAGAGAATTGCTTCCAAGTGCAAATATCTCGGTTCTTACTAATAAAGAGAGATACACAAGCGAAAAAAAAGAAAAACTCGCTTGTTTTGATGAAGTATATTTCGATAGGTCAGAAATTCCAATTGGTAGATTTGATGTTGCATTGATATGCAGTCCAGCTCCAAGCCATATTGATGATGCAATTTTTTTTGCTGAAATAGGGATGCACATTTTTATCGAGAAGCCTTTATCTAACAACCTTAATAGAATTGAAGAACTCAAAAATATTATTAAAACGAATAATATGGTTTCAATGGTTGGCTATCCTCTGAGATTTAGTAGATCAATGATTGCCATGAAGGAAATGATTTCAGCAGACACATTAGGGAAGATACTGAGTGTAAGGTCCGTATCATTTTCTTATTTGCCTGATTGGAGACCTGGAGTTGATTACAGAAAAACAGTATCCGCAAACAAAGAATTAGGTGGCGGAGTATTACTTGAGGTAAGTCATGAAATTGATTACTTGTGCTGGCTATTTGGGGAGCCAGAGATAATAAACTCAAAGATACAGAAAATAAGTGATTTAGAAATTGATGTTGAGGATACTGCATTTATCGACTTTAAATTCATGAATGAATCTTCGCCATTTGACTGCAATCTCTCATTAGATTTCTCATCAAATAAAATTAATAGGAAATGTGAGATCATTGCTGAAAATGGACAGCTCACTTGGGATGGCATAAATAACTCTCTTGTCTATAATAACTTCAACTCAAATAGAGCTGAACAGGTCGTAGAGCCAGGCAGATATAATCATAATGATATGTATCTATCTCAAATGAAGTACTTTATTGAGTCAATTGAGCATCAGAGACGCAACATGGAAAGCATTGAAGAAGCCATAAAAACTGTTGAGATAATACTGAATGTAAAATTAAGCAATGAGCGAGTATCATGAGAAATAATCTTGAGGAAATCTTAACAAAGAAAAAGATTTATGCGTGCATCTTTGCAAGAGGTGGATCTAAAGGGGTAAAAAGGAAAAATGTGAAAACCCTAGGTGATAAGCCATTAATTTCATATTCAATTGATTCGGCTCGATCAAATAAATATATAGATAATGTTTTTGTTTCAACTGAGGACGCTGAAATTGCAGAGATCGCTTCTGAGTATGGAGCAAATATTCCATTTATAAGACCTGTTGAATTGGCAACCGATCACTCACCCATGTGGGGAGTTTGGCAGCACATGATGAATTTTTTTAAAGAAAATAATGATTTGCCAGAAATCATGATTGATCTTCCATGCACAAGTCCTTTTAGGTCTGATGAGGATATAAGCAATGTTCTGAAGAAGTTGATCAGTGATGATTATGATGCAGCAATCACCGTTTGTGAAAGTAAAAGGCACCCAATGTTCAATATGGTAACAGAGAATAATGATGGCTCATTACAGATAGCGATGAAGCCTAAAAATCCCATCACCAGGCGGCAGGATGGGCCAAAAATATATGATATAACAACTTTAGCTTATGCAGTAAGGACCGAGTATATATTTTCTGCTAGTAATCTTTTCGATGGTAAAATAGGAGCTATAATTGTTCCCGAGGAAAGATCGCTAGATATAGATACTGAATTTGATTTTCAGTTAGCTGAAAATATCATAAGGATTTAACTCTCCATGAAAAAGGAAAGCCAAAAAATAAGAATAGGTGTAATTGACTATGATATGGGTAATATCATGTCAGTATTTAATGCGCTAAATTACCTTGGTTATGAGAACTTAGAATTAGTTAATAGTCCCAAACAGATAGCGGAATCAGAAATACTCATTCTGCCTGGCGTCGGCGCATTTTCCGACGCAATGGATAACCTAAGAGAAAGAGAACTAATAGAACCATTGAACAAACATGTTGTGGAAAAAAAACCAATAATAGGAATTTGTCTTGGTATGCAGTTATTTTTTGAATATTCATATGAGGGCAAAGGATCTAAGGGTTTGGGTTGGTTTCCAGGCGAGGTAAAAAGACTTGAGCTCAAAGACGAATACAGAGTACCTCATATGGGATGGGACAATATAAAAGTCAGTGAGACATGTAACCTTTTCGAAGACATTAAAAATGATGATGATTTTTATTTTGTGCATAGTTACCATGCTGATTGCGACCCTAAGTTTGTAATTGCAGAGTGTCAATATGGAATAAGTATTACTGCTGCGATTGAAAAAGAAAATCTCATTGCATTCCAATTTCATCCTGAGAAAAGCCATTTAAACGGACTCAAATTACTGAATAATTCGATTCAGAAGTTGTGGTCGAACTCCAATGCTTAAGAATAGATTAATACCAATTATTGTGCTCAAAGGTGAGCAGGTTGTTCAAAGCTTGGGCTTTAAAAGGTATTTGCCTATTGGAAATGTAAAAATGGCGATTGAATTTTTTGTGAATTGGGATGTTGATGAAATATCGATCATAGACATTGATGCTACAAAAGAGGGAAGAGGCCCAAGACAGGACATAGTAGAAAAAGCATGCAAAGAATGTTTTATTCCGCTCAGTGTGGGCGGTGGGATCAATACAATTGAAAAAATCAGAGACACCCTCAGATCAGGCGCCGACAAAATTATTATAAATGAGGCAGCATATGAGAATATAAAGTTCGTTGAAGCTGCTGTAAAAAAATATGGGAGTTCTACAATTACAATTTCAATTGATGCTAAGCGAATTGATGATGAGTACTTTTGCTTTTATAGAAATGGACAAATAAATTCTGGGAAGACAATAAAGGAATGGGCAAAGGAGCTTGAAGGTCTGGGAGTAGGTGAAATTCTCATTAATTCAATTGATAGAGACGGATCAAGAGAAGGCTATGATACTGATCTTTTAAAGATTGTTACTTCGAATGTAACGGTACCAGTAATTGCCTGTGGTGGAGTTGGAAATGTAACGCATTTTGTAGATGGAGTTAAAATTGGAAATGCACAAGCAGTCTCAGCAGCAAATATTTTTCAGCACACAGAACACAGCACTATTGCCGCGAAAGCATATTTAAAGAAGAAGGGAATTAATATCAGGTTAAATTCGGAAGCCACGTATGAAAATTTTGAAGAAGATACCATAGGGAGACCGATTTGACCGATGATCTAAAATATTGTTCAAGATGCCTTTATAGCGAAGATCATCCTCTTGGTTTATTTATAGGAGATGATGGACTATGTAGTGGTTGCCATGTGCATGAGGAGAAATACACAATAGACTGGGATGAAAAAGAAGCCCAGTTTAAAAAAATTCTTGATCGTTACAAAAATAGCGGCAATAGTTTCTTTGACTGCGTAATTCCAGTCACAGGAAATTCTGACTCTTATTTTGTCGTCGATACAATAAAGAATAAATATGGAATGAATCCTTTATTAGTCACCTACAATACGCAATTTAATACCAGGGTAGGGATTAGAAATTTAGCTAGACTTTTGGCAGAAATGGATTGTGATCATTTGACACAAACAGTAAGCCCATCGATTGCAAAAAAAGCAACACTGATAGGACTCGAGAAATTTGGAGATATCTATTGGCATGTAAATGCAGGTAGCCAGACTTTTCCTGTTCAAGTTGCAACAAAATTTAAAATTCCACTCGTAATATGGGGAGTCAATGCTTGGTTAGATCAAGTGGGAATGTTTTCACATCACGATAATGTGGAGATGGCAAAAAAGGTTAGAAAAGAACACTCACTTAGAGGTTGGGATGCTCAAGAGCTTTTATCAGATATAGATGGGCTGAGTACTCAGGACATTCAACCTTTTGTTTATCCATCAGATTCACAGCTGGAAAAATCAAGAGTTCGAGGTCTTTATTTAGGCAATTTTATTAAATGGGATGCTCAGAAACAGAGTGAGGACATGATCAAAAAATTTGGTTATGAATCTTCATCGGAAATTCGCACTTTTAATTCTTACGAAACGATCTATTGCTGGAACAAGTCTGGAGTTCATGACTATTTAAAGTACCTAAAGTGTGGCTATGGCAAAGCCACCGATCATGCTACCAGAGATATAAGGCTCAAAAGAATGACAAGAGAAGAAGGAATTGAATTAGCCAATCAGTACGATCAAGTTTTGCCCGAAGAAAGTATTGATTTATTTCTTGATTGGATTGGAATGAGTAGCAAACAGTTTTTCGAAATAATGAATACCCATAGAAACCCAAAATATTGGAGAAAAAACAAAAATGGTAAGTTTATATTAAAATCTTCTATTAATTATTTTGCGGATGAATCATTGGTTGAAAAAAATCGATTAGAGGCAAATGATCCTAGGAACTACATACAAACAAATCTTCTAGAAGAAAAAGAATCGCAGGAAGAATATATTCTAATGGGCAGGACATATCTTGATGAAGAGAATTTCAAAGCGATAGAGGGTTGATATGCAGTATTGTTCTAAATGTGTGATGCCAAATACAAAACCGGGCGTCACTTTGGATGAGAGAGGTTATTGCAATGCTTGCAGATCCCAAGAATATAAAAGAGAAATTGATTGGGTTAAGAGGGGCAATGAGCTTACTGAGATGTGTAAAAAAATCAAGAAAAATAATAGCAGCACCTATGATTGCCTCGTTCCAGTAAGCGGCGGTAAAAACAGTTGGTATCAAGCTTATGTCATGCAAAAGAAGCACAACCTCAAAGTTCTTTGTTGTGTAATTGGAGCACATCTTCCAACAACGGAAGGCATTCACAATCTGAATGGAATGGTTAAATCAGTTGATTTGGATATCATCAAGGTAACGTTGAAACCCAGTACTTACAAAGCAATTAGGAAGAAGACATTCATAACACAAGGGGAGCCGAATTGGTCAGAGCACATGGCTGTATTTTCTGGAGTAACAAATATAGCTAAAATTTACGATATACCCCTTGTGGTATGGGGTGAGGATGTTGCATTTGAATTTGGAGGCATCCAAACACAAGAGAGTAAAGCAGATGCTTCAGATATTGACAAGAATGACCTAATTAAAGACAAAACAATAGATGATTTCCTAGATGAGAAGATCCTTTATCAGGATACTTTCTTCTACAGATACCCTGATTTAGTTGGACCAAATGGAAAAGTATTATCTAGCATATACCTTGGGCATTTTGATTTTTGGAACGGAAGAAAGCAATACGAAGTTGTGAAAAAGATGGGCTTTTTGGGAAGACAGAAAGGACCGCTATCTGGAAACTATATTGATTATGACAATATTGACGAAAAATTATGCGAAATAAATATTTGGCTTAAGTATATTAAATTTGGTTTTTGGAGGTCTACAGATCAAACTTGTTATGATATCTGGAATGATGAACTAACCAGAGACGAAGCTGTAGAAATTGTAAATCAACTCAGAGATCAATTTCCAAAAGAATACTTTAAGGATTTTTTACGATTTCATAATGTCGAAGAGAATGAATTTTGGCAAACAGTGGAAAAATTTAGAAACCAAGATATTTGGATCAAAGATAATGAAGGAGAGTGGACATTAAGATATCCAGTAGAAAAACTTTCATAGTAAAAACAGATGAAGTCCTCTAAAATTAATAAGCTTTTTATGCTCGATGGCCGAAGATCGATTGTCACCGGAGCAACTGGCGGTCTTGGCGTCCAAATTTCGCATACTCTTGCAGAGCTTGGCTCAGACCTTATTCTGATCGATAGACCAGGATCAAGCTACGATAAGCTTAAAGATCAAATAGAAAGTAATTTCCCGAAAATTGAGATTGATGTTTTTGACTGTGATTTAGAGGATGAATCTCATAGAACGCCTGTGTTCAACGAAATAAAGAATACTATTGATAACATAAATATTATTGTAAATAATGCTGCATTTGGCGGAGGAACTGACCTGCCTGGATGGAACACTTCCCTTGAGGAACAGTCATTGGTGACTTGGAGGAGAGCATTTGAAGTAAATTTGACATCAATTTTCCATTTTTCGAGAGAGTTTTCATCAAAGTTAAAGAAGTCTGGTAATTCAAGCATCATAAATATTGCCTCCATATATGGTTTTTTGGGACCAGACTGGTCATTATATGATGATACTGGCATGGGTAATCCAGCAGCATATTCTGCATCAAAGGGTGGTTTAATTCAGCTTACAAAATGGTTGTCTACACAGATGGCGCCTGAGGTAAGGGTAAATTCAGTATCCCCTGGCGGCATAAATCGAAATTTACCAGAGAATTTTGTAGAGCGATATGAGCTCAAGACACCATTGAAACGCATGGGCAATGACGAGGATATAAAAGGAGTCGTTGCCTTTTTGGCATCAGATTTGTCAAAGTATGTTACTGGCCAGAATATCGTTATTGATGGTGGATGGTCAGTTTGGTAGCCTATTTTTTAAATCACTTTTCCTAAATTTCCCCAATGCTTAGTAAATTAATTCGGATTGGATTCAACTACTCAGCTTTAAGGTATGCTGTTCTCATTATTGCTCTTCTCAAAAGCTTAATGATTGCCGAAGGGTTAGGTCCTGTGATTCTCGGTTCTTACTCTCTTCTTATTCTTGTCATAGAGTATTTGAATTATATCAATCTTGGCGTTTTTAATTCTATGACAAGAGACGTTTCCGTCAACTTTAATAAGGATCAAACGAACCTCCTAAATCAAACCGAGATTACAGGCAATGCATTAAGTTTCTCGTTAATTTCGTTGATCATTCTGATGATCGTGATGTTCATATCATACTTTTATCCTTTTTCTTTTATCCCAGAAGAGATATATCAATACTATCCTCTGTTATTCGTCTTAATTTTCACTTACCAGCTGAAACAATTCATACTTCGCTATTTGAGGCTCAATGAGAATTACATGCTGATAGGCTGGGCAGAATTTATTAGCCAATCCATCAACTTTGCAGGCGTATATTTCTTCATTGATGATTATTTATTAGATGCTGTGATGATTTCTATTTTAATCTCAAATCTTTCTCTTGTTTTGATTGGTTTTATTTACTCTTCCGGCATTCGATTAAGTTTCAATTTTATTATTATGCGTAATCTTGTTAAAGACGGCATACCAATGTTGGTTCATTCATTATTTTTATTTTTTCTCATGGCGATAGACAGATTTATGATCATATACTTTTATACTGATCGAAAGGCCTTAGGGTTATATCAGCTTGGCTTTATACTTGCTTTAGGATGCTTTAAGGCATTCGAGTCAATCACTTTTCTATTTCAGCCCAAATGGTTTGAGCATTTTCATGGCAATAATCAAAATGAAAAACTGAAACTAAAATCCCTAAAAGATCAGACTACTTTTTTAGAAGTGGGCACGGTTTGCTTGTCAATTCTTGGGATAACCATCGTTCCATTTTTTATTCAGAACTTCCTTCCAGACTACGATACAAGCATAAAAATATCCCAGCTATTGATTATTTCCTTCGTGTTTAATGGACTAACTTTCTTTGTGAACATTTATTTGATGTCAAATTCCAAAGAATATAGCATGCTTCCATCTATTTTTATTTCATTAGTAATAGCGACAATCCTTAATTACTTTTTTTATGATCTCGGTTACGGGCTCTACGGTTTTGCCTTTACAAAAGTGATAGCTTTTTTACTATACGGAATAATGATATATCTAACGCTATATCTTTTATCAAGCCAGGGGAAAATTAGTAATCTTCTAGAAATCTATGGCAGGATTATCCTACTATTTGTCCCTACAGTGATAATAATCTATGAGGAGCTTTCTTTGATGTATATGTTAGCTCTCTTTATCTTGCTTTACTCCAAGATTATTTTTTCCATTTATAAAAAAATAAGATAGAAAAGATATATTTTAGCCGGGACGTTATCATGTTTATTAATTGAATATAAAATATTATGGATAGATTTTTAGAAACACCGGTCCAAAAAATAATCATTCCTTTTTTGGCAGCAACTTTTATATTTTGGGGCACATCATGGGAATTGCCAGTCTTTGAAATACCACCATCCTATGTATGGATTTTTCTCATACTTGTATCAGCTATAGTTTTGCCAAGTGCGCCTTTGAATAAAAAAGCAGCACTTTTATCGCTTATATTGCTTGGCTATTTTTGCATTATGTCTCTTATTGCATTGCCTAAAATAATTGCTGTGGATAAAGGAGGAGATCTGATCTATCTATTCTTATACACCGTGAAATTGATCATTGGGATAGTTTCACTCTTCGTTTTGCAAAGAGTATTTAGAGACTTTAGTGATATTCGACTTTTTGCTTTTTATTGTTGCCTTTTGTTTGTGCCTTTGGGTCTATTATTATGGTATCAGTATAAAGTTCAATTTGGTGTTGGTTATGTGGGAGTTCAACTCGATGCGCCATCAAAGTTGGGAAAAAATTCTTTTGCAACTGCGCTTTTAGTTATTGCCCCATTCTTTTTTATAAACTTAAAAGAAAAAACTACTTATCGTCTTGCTTCGTTTTCAGCGATTCTGATTTATCTCTTAATGGTTTATGGTATTGGTTCTCGCTCAATGCTGATAATTTCAGTCTTACAAGTTTTTCTTTATCTTCTCTATACGCTTAGAAAGTCTATTTCTGTTCCAATAGTCATCGGTTCAATTGCCATGATATTTATCTTCGGTGGCGTTCTCTTAAATAACTTTTTAACCAGAACCACCCTTGCTGAAGAACAGGTCACAACCAACCAAATGATAGGAGTATTGTCCGAAAGTCATAGAGCTAGATTGGCCAGAACAGCGATTAGTGGCTCAATTGATAATATCGGATTAGGTCATGGCACAGCTACTTTTAGAGTTAATGGCGCTAGAGGAGCTTCTTTCTCACATACAGAGTATGAAAGAACTGAGACACATAATGATTATTTCAATATTTTGTATGAGCAGGGAGTTTTTGGGTTTTTTTTAATCATGTTTTTAGTCCTGCATAGGATAAGAGATTCTCAAAGATTGCTAAGGGTTACAAATCATCCAATGATTAAAGCATCGCTTATTTCCTTAATCAGTGCATTATTTGCAATGTTTTTTGCAAATTTCATCTCCGCCTTAATTTTTTGGCTATCACTCGGACTTAATATTGCTATTTCAAATATTCTAAGAAGGCAACAAATATAGTTATTTGGATGATTCATCATAAGGCATACTTTTATGAGTTTAAGAAATATACTTAATAATCAATCACTTGTATTTACAGTCGGAGGATCTTTACCAACTATACTAAATCTTATTTTTCTTCCTGTTTACAGTAATTTTCTTTCGCCAGAAGAGTTTGGATCCTTCAGCTATATAATGTCTTTTCAGACGATATTAATTGTAGTCTTATCACTTTGCCTAAATAACTTTCTATTAAGAAATTTCTTCGATACTGATTCAGAGAGAGAAATAAAGATCAATTTTGGAACCATTTTTATTTTCTTGACGATTTTCAATGCTGTTGCAGTCTCATTGCTTTTTCAAATAATGCCAAATATTCTTTTTGATGAGAAAAGCCAAGATTTAAGTATATATTTCAGGCTAATGTTAACAGGGTTATTTTTTGAATACTTTTTCCTTTTCCC
>CEQN01044649.1_pt1 | contig 24790 bp, 33 predicted proteins | sample 427011 | NCBI WGS metagenome assembly CEQN01 (sample SAMEA2621277, study PRJEB7988) | marine metagenome | biome: marine biome (ENVO:00000447); feature: deep chlorophyll maximum layer (ENVO:xxxxxxxx); material: "saline water (ENVO:00002010), including plankton (ENVO:xxxxxxxx)" | depth 120 m
GGACCAGTTGCTTCATTCGAACCCGTGTACCACGAGATCATAACTCACAACGCGAGACAGAATGCGATACGTAATCGTATCAACATTTATCCATGTGCGCTTTCGGATGAAACGAAGTTGACCGAAATTTTCATTCCTAGTAAAGGGTGTCAATCCAATACCCACATCAATTATGGAGGTACAAGTTTTCATCTCAAAGATGATATGAAAGGTAATTCCATAAAGGTGAAATGTGAAAGACTCGATGATATTTACGATGGTAAACCTTCAATCATAAAAATTGACGTCGAAGAACATGAATTACAAGTTTTAGAAGGTGCTAAGGAGACTATTAAAAAGTACATGCCGACCATACTCGTTGAAATTCACGACTTCGAAACAAGTCCAGTGGCCAAACTTTTGGAGTCTTTGGGGTACGACACACCCGAACCGAGACCGGAGGGTGTGTTTTTGTATCGCGCAAAAGACATCTTGTCCATCATATAATACAGTTGATACGCATCTACAATACTTTCCCGTTTGTACGCATCTGGCATACATTCGGGAATACCTTCCTTGGAGTAATAGGCGGTATCACTTCTTCGCTCTTCGAAATGTGATGGTCTGTTGTCATATAACCATAGGAGATGTTGTGCGCACGTATGAATCTTACCATATCTATGGGTATATTCCAAGGTAAGTGCAATACCAATCCTACACGCATAGAGATAGTTCTCCAAACTTGAGCCGACCCACATGGTCATGGGATGCTTCTTGTGTGCGGGACGATAACCCCGCGATTTACCATCCTTCGTTTTTGGTGCATTTTCATGCACAAACTGTTCCTGATTGGAAAAATACCAAGCCGTATACAGCATCTGGCATATTTCCAATTGGATTTTCACAACGTGTTGGTCACATGACATGTGAGCAATTTCAACTGGTATCAACGAAAGAAAGAATATGTTCATCCTCGTGGTCACTTGTGGTGTTCAATTTGGGTTGGTACACTTTGACTTCAGCGTCACCAAAGAAAACAGTGTTATCAGCGAGTTTCCAGATTTTTTCTTTCGATTTTTGTTTTGCGTAATAGGTTGCTTCTGGCAGAGACCAGAAGATGGCGCGGTCGAGAATTTGATTACCGATGACGGCGTTTGTGATGAACATGATGAGATGTTTTTTATCAAAATGCTAAGCTACTTAGGTTTCAGGTTCCGAAAAGTACTCTTCTTCCTCCACAACTTCCTCGTCGACTTCTGGTTCCACATCCAGTCCACCCTCGTCTTCGGGTATGTCGTCCTCCTCTTCTTCCTCGACCTCCGGAAGTTGCTCCTCTTCTTCTTCCACCGGTTTTTTCTTTTCTTTTTTGGGTTTTTTGACCGGCTCCTTGTCGAATATTTTTTCAAGTATTTTTTCAACTTTTGTTGCAAATAGTTTTTGTTTTTCATTTTTCATTTTAATTTTTTCCAAAAACTCTTTACTGAATCCATGTGATTTGTACGCTTGTAAAACTGCTTTGAAAGGTGGTTTTATACCACGAGCATAATATTTGTTGTACATGTCAGCAATGGCTGAGTTCAACTTTACCCGAACAATTCCACTTTTTAGAACTTTTAGAGTCATTTGAACCCTATCTCCATAGATGAGTTCTGGCTCGGGGTTGGGTTTATGTCTTACTGGTTCAACATATTGAGGAAGCTCGGGATCCTTAAACGTAAGACCACAGTCTTCGTAGTTTTTCTTAAGAGTCTTAAGATAATTCTCTTGTTGATAAACCGGTTGCTTTACTCGCTCATAAAACGTGGTGGTATTATCATGGATGATTGAACTGAGGAAAGACCCAGGTGGTAGGGTACCACGTACCGGATTCGGGTCCGGGTGAACCTTAGCACGCTTCGACGGTCGTTTGTACATCTTGATTTTTTGGGATGTTATCCTCTAACTTAGGTTTCAGAAAAAAATCAATTTCACATCGAATGACGTGAGCCGATTGCTGATTCATGTGCGTATAGAGTGGTCCCCAAATTTCGATGACCTTTCTCTCCTTATCATACCAAAGGTAATCTAGACCAAGCTTTTGTGTCAGCCAGTAAAACTTCTTCCCAGTCTTTCCGATGAACGAAAAAATCTGGTCTTCGGTGTAATCAGACACGTCCATTTGGGAATAGTGCGCATTCGGGGGCTGGTACGGCGCCATGGTTCTTCTTTGCTAATGTTGCCTCCTTTTGTTTAAGCATGTTTCGCACATGTTTTTGTGAATACACTTGTTTTTTGTTTTTCTTATCATTTTTAGTCACACGCTTCTTAGGTTCTTTATAGTCCATTGTGATATATGAACGTGATATTTTTTTAACCAACTTAGGTTTCATCTTCATCTACAAGCGAAACGTCGTCGTCCGTCTCGTCTTCGTCATCAGATTCAGAACACGTGAAATCCTCGTCTTCACTGTCATCAATGAGTTCATAACCGTTACCAACTTTCACGTAGAGTAACGTCTTTTCCAAATCATCCGTGTCGTAAAATCCGGAAATAGAATTTTTTTCCACTACATCATCGGTTTTAGTAAATTCGTACAGATTACTCTTAACACGCTCTAAAAAACGAACGGAACATGTGTCACCCTTATCTTCCACGATTTGGGCTATCTGCGTCGTACCGTCTTCACATTCAACGTCGACGAGCATAATGCATACTTCACATTTTAAATCTTTAATAACATTAATGAATAACTTGAGGAACTGGGGTGTACATTATATATCAAACAGAGAGATACACCCGTTGGATGCGGTAATGTTTGATATAGATGACACACTTATATATACGAATGGAAACCCTAATGTACCGATAATAGAACTTTTATATCAGGCGCGTAAAATGGGATACAAAATCGTCATCATCACAGCTCGCCCCGGAATCGGTCATGTTATTCGTTGGACCACAGAACAATTAAGAGACTACAAAATACCATACGATTATTTAGGATTTACAAGTGCAGACACAAAAGGTCTCATGAAAAAACATCTACCTTACAACTTTATTCTATCAGTCGGTGATTTACCAACTGACCTTACAGACTCCAAACACGCTCTTAACATTTCCAATTTTTACCACAATTAAGACAACTCACAAATACAGTCATAGGCTCATCAGCAGAGCGAGTCTGCATTTCATAATATGTGGTTTTCATAGACTTACATCGACCACACTTGAACAAGCCTTTTTGATTTTTAACTTCATCTATGAGTGCCTGTTTTCGAAGTTCTTTGTGAATCTTCTTCTCTATAGCTGTAGCTCTAGGGCCATCTGGCCATAACTGCTCCGGTTGCATGTTTATAACATCCATAGGTTTCAATCTTTTACTGACTATTTTTTCTTTCAATACAGGGTTATTACGAATAGAGTTTTGCAGCGACAAGAACTTATGCTTGTATATACTCACAAAATCAGGATTGTCCCATGCAGGTTGACTCGTTGATACATCATACGAGTGATTCAAAATACACTTCTCGAGATCTGTACAAATCTTGTCATCTGGTGAAATGTCGAGAAGGGTGGAAAATCTATTCACGACGAACTCTCGTGTGCAGTTCATCGTTCTTATCTTATATTTTCGTCTTATTTTTATATCACTTAGGGCAGAGGTAAACCTTCGTACGGATTACCGAGCTTGCAGTCCTCCATATTCTCAGGGGAGCAAGCATCAAAAGCTGCGGAGACGCGGCGTGCGGGATTGGTGTCTACGAAACCGTAGCGATAATCGTGACGACCAGAGCTGTACTTCTCCTTGGTAAAGAAGATAAGAAGGCTAATAGCTACGTACAGCACAATGATATACTTTAAAGCGGTGCGATTCGTCGCGTTTAACATTATATCATTAACTGATATTTTTTTTGATGAGAGAAGGTAAGGATGAACAAAGCGATTCTCATTCATGAGAAATTGAATGAAATCGAGGAAATAGATTTAGATATAACCCCAGTTAAAAATCAAATTTTCAAACTTTTAGGTGGTCGTCAAACTTTTATTGGGCAGTGGCCTGTCATAGATGTTGTGATCATGAAAGCCGAAAATGCTACCATAAAAAACGAAAACGTATTACCGCGACCCTTCGACAAAGAAGATGTTCGTGGTAAAGTTCTCCTCGTGAGAATGGACGCGGATTCCGAACCCCAAGATTTCACATTAGATGAATATAACTCATTCCGTCTTGGGGATGAAAGCGTTACCGCTTAGAACCGCGTTTGTATATTTCATACAAAGTTGAAAATGTACATAAGCGAAATCCATCACATTCTCCATAGAAGGTTTACCTGGTAAAGGGTTATTATTGATGGTTTTTGTAAGATTTACCTTCTCTCCACTTATAGACTTGGAGGTATCCTCCCCGAGCTTCTTTAGCCACATAACGTGCTCCTCATTCTTGCAGTCAAAACTTCTCACAAAGTGAGCCATTTATATTACTTGGGATTCTTTTCTATAAGTAAGCGCGCACTTGGATCAGTGATATTAGTCCATTTAGGTCTCCATATTTCGGAGATAAGATGGTCATGTTCAGTCCCGTAATGACTCCAGAATATCTTTCTGTACAAAGCTTCTTCCTTCGTCAAAGGTACATTATGATACGCGCAATTCTTACGTATTTCCATAAACTCAGAATCACTTATTTTTTGGTTAGCGTGATTCTTGATTTCATCGACCCAGTTTGTACCTACCGCGTCACTCATTCCATCCTTCTGCCTCCACAGAATATCTTCGGGTAAATATCCTTCGAAAGCTTTTCGTAGAATGTGTTTCTCCATTTTATTCCTTTTGAGTCTCTGGTTAAATTTCATACACAAGTCTATTAACTTCTTATCGAGAAAGGGTACAATGAGATCCAACCCGTGTGCACCCGCACACCTATCAGCTCGTAGTCCATCAAACTGATGGATAAGACGCAATCGTCTCATATTTTCAATGGCAAACTCTTCAGTGCTCGGAGCATTATGAAAATAGAGATATCCACCCAATAGTTCATCACTTCCTTCACCCGAGAAAATGTATCTACAGTTTGTGTGTTCTTTTATATATTTACATAAGAGCCACATAGGTGTACTCGCTCTTACAGTAGTCGTATCGTACGATTCCAAAGAGTAAATAACGTCGTTAACATGTGAAATACCTTCCTCGGTTGTAAACGTGACCTCTGTGTGATTAGAGTTCAGATACTTCGCCACCTTTCTCGCGGCTTCGAGGTCCGGACTTTCCTTGAGACCAATAGAAAAGGTGTTGATTTTACCTATTTTTTTAGCCGCGATAGAAGCTATGAGGCTACTATCTAGACCACCCGAAAGAAGAAAACCTATTTCTCGCTCCGTAGTGGCGAGACGTTCATGTACACATTGAATAAACGATTCTTTTAATTTGTCATTATACGTATCTACATACTTATTTACATGCCAATACCCCGTGTGATAACACACAAAGTCATTTAAATATGAATCAAAAATATGACCGGGTGGGAATATTTCAATTTTAGATTGTAAAAATCTAAGAGCCTTCACTTCACTCGCAAATGCGATAGAATCCTTATCATATCTCGTATAAAACAGAGGTCGTACACCTACGGGGTCCCTCGCAGCCATAATTCTCTTTCCATTTGTCCATACGATAGCAAAATCTCCGTTTATCATGTCCATTGTCTTCATCATTCCAAGGTCATTCACCATAGGTAATAGGATTTCACAATCACTCGTACCCTTTTCGAATCCATACCTGAAAATCTTGTGATTGTAAATCTCACCATTACACATTAACATAGATTTATCATCAATAAACGGTTGCATCCCAGCTTCCGTAAGGTCGTTTATAGCAAGTCTATAAAAATCCATCCGACATTTACCCATCACATGTGTTTTATAATCATCGGGGCCTCTGTGAGAAAGTAGATGCTTGTACGAAAATTCTACTTCTTCACCGAAGAGTGCCAGGATACCGCACATGTTTAATATACAAATTACTTTGTTTTTAAGCTAAAATCCATCCAGTCACCGAAGTCCTTTGGGTCACCTTTTCCGTCCATTTCCTGTCCAGACATACGAACAGTTTCACTATCACCTCCATTATATGAAACATCAAAATCTTGAATACAGTAAAAAGATACATTTGTCATGACCGCAATTTTATCCAACGAACCAAAGTCAAAACTTTCAATCTCCAAAAAGCGTTTTATCTGTTCAGGTCGACCATATGGAACTGATACCTTCGTACCAACCTCTAGTTTTCTCCGTTCAGAAGACATGTCAAGACAGGGCCATATACGGTTTCTTGCTCTAAAATCGGCAGCATAGTTGATATATTCTTTACAAACTTCTCTTTCGGAAAAACAGACAAAACGAGGTTTTTGTTTAGGGTCCACCATACTCAAATAAGTGCCGGTATGAGTTAATTTTACAAAGTGAAACTGCATTTAAATATACACGGAAAAAAACTTTAAATAAGATATATGAACTTCCCAAAAACACCTGGTCAATGTAAATATATGCTAGCTTTGAGGTCCAATAAACCCATCGTTATTGGGACTGGACCAGCGGGTTCTGGGAAGACTATGCTTGCGTGTCAAATAGCTATGGAACATATTTCAAAGCACCCTAGGGCCAGAGTTGTGCTCACTAGACCTATCGTCGCCGCAGATGAGGATATGGGCTACCTCCCCGGGGATATGGACCAAAAAATGGAGCCATGGACTAGACCAATGTTTGATATATTCGAACAGACCATGACCCATAGTCAGATGGATAGATGTATTCGTATAGAACCACTCGGTTACATGAGAGGTAGGACGTTTAGTCAAACTTTGATTATAGCTGACGAGATGCAAAATGCCACACCAAATCAAATGAAGATGCTTCTCACGCGTATTGGTGAAGGTACCAAATTAGTTGTTACCGGAGACCTCGAGCAATCGGATTTGGGACCTGGTAATGGTTTGGAAAATCTAGTCTATAAACTACAATGTACAGATTTGAACTACATAGAACATGTAAAAATGGATGATGAGGATATTGTTCGTCACCCGGCAGTCAACGAAATACTTAAAGTATTGAATACCTAATTATTAAATGACTAAAGTGGTACTAGCTCTACCTGGACGCACATTTTCTGGTAGATTTGTTATTAATTTAATGAATACCATAGTAATTTTGAAGGATAGGGGTTACGATGTTATCATCACAAATGAATATTCGAGCTACGTCCCGTTTGCACGGATGAAAACGCTCGGTCTCGATGTATTAAAAGGTGTTGACCAGGTACCATTCGGTGGAAAACTAGAATATGATGTATGGCTCACTATAGATTCTGACATTATATTCAAACCGGAGCAGGTTATTGAACTCATTCGAGACACGGAAACACACTCAGTTGTTTCTGGTATGTATAGAATGGAAGATTTGAAGCATTTCGCCATGGTAAAAAATTGGGACCTAGAATATTTTAAACAACATGGAACTTTCCGTTTTGAAACCGAAGAAACTATCAACGGTCAACCCAAATATATGCCTGTGGCATATAATGGAATGGGATTCTTTGCTTGTCGTAAAGGGGTCATAGAAAAGTTGAAGTATCCATACTTTAGCTACCCTCTCATAGAGATTGAAGGTAAAGACGGGGTAAAAATTAGAGATACCTGTTCAGAAGATGTCGCATTTTGTAAAAATCTCACTGATGCAGGAATGGAGATAATTGTGAATACGACCCTCCGTGTTGGGCATGAGAAAACTCTTGTAATTTAAGAGTCTGGACTACGTTGTTAAATTTCTTTAGGTCATCGTTGATTTTGTAAGCTTTCGCCTCCATCGCGTTTCGTTCCTTCCAATATCTTTTATGGATGTTGATTAATTCCTGTTTTTTGGAATCATACCATTCAGACACTTCACATATTTCTCTGTCAATTTCTGCATACTTTTCCGCGAGTTTATAGTCGGTGGGAAGGTCCCGTAAGTCAACAGCTATTTCTTCGATACGTGTTTCTAATTCCTGACACGTATCTTTGAACTCCGCATGTGTATCTATCATGTTAACTTACTTTCTTTGAACATTTTCTTTTAACTTAGGTTACATAAGCTCATCATATATGTTATCACTCGAAGGTGGAGCTATATCAAAACCACCCTCACAATATCCCTTATCACTTGATTTATTTTCAACCCAACGACTTTGCTGCTTCTCCATCGATTTAATATGCCACATAGCAAGCTGGGGAGTGGGTTTGAGACCTATAGCCTTATCCGTTCCTGTTAGTTTGGTATGAATCTCATCGGACCACTTGATATGATCCGCCTTCTTATATATACGTCCTTGAAAGTCTGGCCAGTTAATCCAACCCATTTCATTTACCTTGAATTGTTTACACGTGTGTAAAAACTCTTGCGTGATACCTGGATGAATATTAATTCTTGGAATGAATACAACCTCACTATTCGTAGTAGAAATAACCTGTTTAATACTTTTGATGAGTAATTCTTGTGGCATTTCATCGGCATCTATACCAAATATGTAATCACCAGTCGCAACTTCTTTATGATAACAGGCGTTTTTGTAAAATGAATCAAATGGACGTTCAAAAACAGTTATATGCTTGTCGAAATAGTCTAAAACTTTTTGAACTTTGTCTGTTTTATGAAGACTATCAACAACAACATGAATATTATCAACGTAGTCAATAGTTTTTACTAGGAAATTTAACAGCGAAAACAGCTCTCGAGACTCGTTACACACTTGAATAGAGTACGTAATCTTAATATCATCCTCGTAACAGATACTTCTCCAATCGATAGACTTACCAGTCATGTTATTATCGATATACTTTGAAACGTTGTTGATTTTCAATTTCTTGACATAATCCATATCAACGAGGTCTGGGTGTACGTACCAGTCCTCATATACAATATCGGGGTCTCGGTCGTGTACATCATTAAATACAGATACATATCCACGTTTCTTAAATATTTCCCTAGACTTTTCACGGGTTGATTTGTAATCTCCCGCGCAATAATAATCATGCTCAAAGGTGATGGTGGCGAATTTATATTTGTCGAACACTTCAGTGTCGAGCTTTTCTAAAGCCTCTATCGTAGAGCCGTTACCCGCATCCAAATCAATTTGAAGGTAGTCTATGTTTTCGGGCATGTTATTATCCTCAAGGAGCTTCTTATAGTCAATCTTAGTGGCATCGGCTATCATGTGCACACTATCCGGGCGATGCTCCTTGTAATCATTGAGATGCTTTTCATCAAATTCTATCATAATACCGCTCCACCCAAAGCCTTTCTCGAGTGTATAAGTATTGTTTATATCGATAGGGTGATTCGCACCAAGTTCCAAGAATGTTCCATGCTTTTTCTTGTTTAGCACATTCAAAACAAACTTATCTTGAAGAGCTTGACCGTGATAGATGGCCATTATTGTTAATTAAAGGTACTTGCCTTTAACTAAATATGAAGGTGTCCGATTTTGTCACCGAGTTTCTTTTGGGTAAGAAAATACAGAAATGCTTTTCTGTAACTGGTGGATTTGCGATGCATCTCAATGATTCTTTTGGTCAAAGAATGGATGTAACGTATACACACGGAGAGCAACCCGCGGGATATGCGGCATTAGGTTGGTCTTCATACGAACATAATCCAAGTGTGTGTTGTGTCACATCGGGGTGTGGCGCAACAAATGCGATTACACCTTGCCTTATCGCCTACCAAGATAGTGTCCCTGTATTTTTCATTAGTGGGCAAGTGCAAAAAAATGATAATATACGCAGTCACGATGGTAGAATCAGAGGTTATTTCGGTTCCGATTGTGATATCGTTGAATCAGTAAAAAGTATAACTAAATATTCTGTTGAATTAACCAATCCATCGGATACATTAAAGGTCCTTCAGGAGTGTTACCATAATCTCACTACTGGTAGACTTGGCCCAGTATGGCTATCCATTCCCGTGGACGTACAGTCAATGGAAGTACCAGAGATTCTCCCAAATTACACACTTCAAAACGACTGTATAAACGAGGAATATACGATTCCTACCGAATTCCTTAGTCTATGGGCCAATTCCAAACGACCTATCGTATTAGCTGGAAATGGGATTCACCTCTCTAAAACGAAAAATGAATTTCATACATTTCTTAGAAGATTTACAGTTCCATATGTAGTAAGTTTTTTTGGTAGTGACCTAGGGGATAATTACATAGGAAAAGTTGGTATAGTTGGAAATAGAGCTGGCAACTTTGCGATCCAAAATGCAGACTTAATATTATGTCTAGGGTGTCGATTGTCTAAAGGTATAACGGGTTACAATAGAGAATTGTTTGCGCGAGAAGCTAAGATATTGTATGTCGACATTGACAAATCAGAGTTTCTCAAACAAAAGGGTGTAGATGTCCACGTCAATATGGATTTGAAAACATTTTTTAGGGTCGAATTACCATTAACTAATATTTCACAGAAATGGATTTCTAAAACTTTAGAGTGGAAAATATTATGGGCAAACGAACTTCCGGAAAAGGAGGGAACGTTGATATGTCCCTACAGACATCTTAATGCGTTTTTCAAACACAAAAAACAAAACAGTATCGTGACCGCATCGTCGGGTTCCATCTACAACATCATATGGCATATGTATCAGTATAAATACGGTGATAGATTTATAACAAGTAGTCACGGTGACATGGGTTATGAAATGACGACAGCCATAGGTGCATCTATGCACGATAAACGCACATTTCCTATACTCGGGGATGGCTCTTTTCAGTTTAATGTACAGGAATTACAAACTATAAAACACCACAATTTACCGATAACAATTTTAGTTTTTAACAATGACGGGTATGGTGCTATCAAAGTCACACAAAATAACGTATTCAAACGAGAGTTTGGAACCAGTTCAAAAAGTGACATATCATTTTGTAATATACGAAAGGTGGCTAAAGCGTATGATATACCGTACTATAAGGTAAAACATGACCGGGATGTAAGTTATCTCCAACACACCGATGGACCCTTGTTAGTTGAAATAGAGTGTAACGTTCAAGGAAGATTTCCTAGAGTGTCGAATAAACCTATGGAAGATGGGACATTTAAAAATATGCCACATGAAGAAATGGCCCCCTTTTTAGATGACACGGTATTAAAAAAACATTTGTTTATCAAACGAATTTAAAGATGGTTTACCATTACTAGTAAATGAGAATCTTAGACTGCACCTTACGTGATGGCGGTTATACAAATAAATGGAACTTTTCAAAAGAACAGGTAGTTGAAAGTTATATCGCGTGTAAAGATGCGGGTATCGAATATACAGAAGTTGGTTTCAGACGCACATCCCCCGAAGAAGGTTTTGGTGTTTGGTATCATACCCCCGAGAGTCTCATAAACGAAACACTAAAAGATGTCATAAGCGAAAATACGAAAGTCGCTGTTATGGCACAAATGGGAACATTCACAATCGATGATTTCGTTCCAAAAAAGGAATCTCTCATTTCTATGGTTCGTGTACTCATAGCGTATCATTGTGTCAACAAGGATGATTCAGTATTGAACGTAGAACTCATAAAAGAAACGTGTGAGATGGTTTCAAAATTAAAAGCGCTCGGCTATGAAGTCACTATTAACATTGGGCGTATCGATAAAATGACTGATACACAAATTGAAGAAACATGTAGACTCATAACTCCGTGTGCACCCGATTACTTCTACATAGCCGACACATACGGTAATCTGGGTATAGTGAAAATGAACTATATCCTAGACATAATTAAGAAAACATACAACGGAAAGATTGGTTTTCACGCCCATGATAATCTCTTGAATGCTACGGTTAAAAGCATAGATTCTTACTACAACGGTGTATCTATCATCGATGGTACTATGGGTGGAATTGGTAGAGGTTCTGGTAACGCAAAAACAGAACTTCTCATCGCGCACACTATAATGAAAAACAAAGATGAGTATAAACTTCTCCCAGTTCTAGAGTACTGTGAAAAGTGGATAGGTAGCTACAAAAATAACCACGTTTTGTATTTCATCACAGGGATGTATTCTATGCACGTTAACTATGCCATAACTCTCATAGAAGAGTATGACTTTACATTCTCGAAATGCTTCAATATTCTTATGCACGTGTACAACGAAAAAAAGCATAATTTTTTCGACGGAAATTATCTGAAATCAGTATGTAATCTTTACTGAAAGTCCATTATCTATACATATAGATTGACCAGTAATACCATTATTAATAAAACAAAGTAGAGTACACATATTTAAAATATCTTCACAACTCGTGAAAGTATCCTTTAGTGAATCGTATTCTCGTGTTGATAACGTTCTCCTTGTCATTTCGTTATCAATAGGACCCGGTAATATAGCGTTAATGAGTATGTTTCTTTTCTTGAGTGTGATAGATGCGGACCGAACAAGTCCACCTATAGCACTCTTTGAAACACAATACGATAATTTGTTTACTCTACCACTCTCTTGTAAAATTGAACTTATTATACATAGTCTCGCACCATCCAAAAGCTTTCCCGTACGTTCAAAATAATCCAAGGATTTAACAATACTATTTACATTTATATTCATCATATCATCATATGTTTGAGAACTCATAGAACCTATGGAGTCATTTGTATTCATACCTGTACACCAAATAATACACTTTATGTTATCGAATGTTTCCAAACCCGTGAAGTCGTCAGGTTTGGAAAGATCGTAGTGTACACGAGTCAATGGAGTCACGTCGATAATACGTTTGCAGATATAACTACCTATACTACCGGTTGAACCAAAAACGAGTGTCGTCATACTTACTATATTTATGTAGACCTTTAAGTGTGTCGTTATTTTCCACAATAACAGCATCCTGTAAATAATAATCAAAAAGAGCTTCTATGACAGGAATATTATTCGGTATACCACCAGTTAAAAATATTCTCCTTCTTTCTCTGAATTTATCACTTAGTATTTTTACATACTGTTTAACATAACATCTTATGAGACTACAAGCTAACGTGTATTTTGAAGTTTTCTCCTTAATTCTTGTGATACTCGCAGAACCATCGTATCCATATGAACCTCTAAAATATCCAAGATTGATACGCTCCTTAGATTTTATGATGTCTGTAAATTGAAGTTCCGTATAATCTGGTAAATCAAGTAAGTCTTTGTAAAATTTAAGACTTCTACCGGATGGTATGTGTGTGATACAATTTAGTGTGAAATCAAACAGCGGTCTATTCTCTGTATCCTCCCTATACGTAGAACCAATCTGTATTATCTGTGAACCTGTACCCATATTTACGACGACATCACCCAATAATAAATTTTGATCTATCCCCATTACCGCACACTGAAGGTCACCGAGTGGTGCGAAAACCTTAGCGTCACCAATTGTACCGCATGGTATAGGTCCATGTTTAACGACCCATGGCAACTGAAAACGACTAGGTAACTGTATTTTATGTATCATATCGTAAAATCCTGTGCCACACTCCAATGTTTCATGTGATATATGATAATCCTCGTCAAGTAATGTATTTACTAATCCACCCATACGCCCACCAAATGTATATTTTTTAGAATTAAAACATGGTAGACCATAGTGTGGAAGAAGACCTGTATTTGTTAAATCGTGATTATCGGGTTCAACATCTTCACACATCCATGAAACATAATCAGGTTCACCTTCGATATAAAATCCGTGCATTTGAGAACACACGTATAGTCTCGTAAATGTGTAAAAACTAAGAATATTCTTCACAAACTCAGAAAAATGTTTAACGTTTACCTTTTCCTTGGTTAGATACTCATATATGTGAACTGTACCATTATATAAAATTTTAATATGCGTTGCGCCCAGGTCTAGGTATAAGTTCATTACTAACGATTGTAACTACATCTTTAACCAACGTCTCATCAAGTTTGACTTTTACAAATTCTCTACACTTAATAAGAGTAATTTCATCGGCTAATACTTTCTTATCCGCCTTTAGATGCTTCATTATTAATTCCTCGTCCAGATTCAAATACTTCGAATACTCTCTTATGATGTGCATATATGGTCCATATTTTATCACGTCTTTCTCAAAATACCTATCGATGACATACATACCAATTAAAACTGCTACACCATGTGGAATCTTAAAATCTGACATAGTTTCGAATACATGCCCGAATGTATGTCCATAATTGAGACATGGGCGAATTGTTTTTTCTAGTTCGTCCTCCTCCACAATTTTCTTTTTAATCGAAAGACATTTCTTTAGGGCTTCTTCAAAATCGTCAATAACCCATGGAACATTATCAAGTGCATACAATTTCAATATTTCACCTATACCCGAGTATATGTCTCGTTTACTAAGACTCCTTAAAAATGAGACATTTATTACAACTCTTTTCGGTGGGTAAAATGTCCCGAGCTGATTTTTACTATTGTTATGATTTACACCCATCTTCGAACCAATACAGCTATCACACATAGATAATAGTGTAGTAGGGGTAAATACCCATTCAATTCCTCTTTTAAAAATGGCTGCACACATAGATGCTATATCTTGCGTTATACCACCACCTACAACGTGAAGTGTATTCTTTTTTGTAAAACCTAACTCCATGAGATAGTCGACGAGTTCTAGAACAGTTATCATATTCTTAAGTTCTTCCCGTGCCTCAATAAAAAATACATTTTGTGTGTCTTTGTAACGATTTTCATAAAGACTGTATACCATTTTATCTATGACTAAAACGTCGTTTTTACCGATGGGTGGCGTTTCATTTGTAAAATCGACGGCGTATGTACGAAACAATGACTTAATCTCCATTAATATACAATTCTACCTCTCCTTTATATAACTATCACCCAGTTTGGTAGTATCTTTAATTTCACACGTGGCACCAAAATATTCGGCCCATTCAGAAAGTAACATCTTTTGGGGATAAATTAAATCACAACACTTTGGCATTTCCCATTTACTGGATACAAATTCTAGAACAACTCTGTTAACATCCTCGACATCAATAAAGTCGAAATATCTGTCTTGGTCAATGTTAATATGACCATCTCTTTTACATACGGCGCTAAAACGTGTGGGCAATTCACCTGGTCCGTAACAACCCCATATACGCAGTGAATATGCATTGGGTATCATATCTATACGCTTGTCTATCAACCATTTTGAAAGACCGTACGGATCGGTTGGTGGATTTCCCCGGAGGGCTGCACCACTTGAAAAGTAAATGAGTTTACCTTTGAAAACTCTAGCCACATTTTCAAACATAAGTATATTTTGATACAATACCTCTCCGTTATCAGTTCGCAATCTACTTCCACCTACTACTGCGCAGTGAATTACGACATCGTATTTATTACATTTGAAATAATCAGTGACTGCATTTTGGTCGGTGAGGTCTAATTCTTTTCTTGTAATACCTGTCCAAGTTTCATTATAACCGATAAGACTTTTACCTATAAAACCACCTGCACCTAAAACGCACACTTTTAGCATTTACTTAAAGTTGTACACACTACTTTAAATAGCATGTTATTTCTTATCGATTTAGACGGAACTCTTATCGATAGTGAACCCTTACATCACCGGGCGTGGGCGAATGTATTAGGATTTAACGAATGGTATGTTAGATATTTAATTCAAGAACACGGATTGGACTATATGCTAGAGGACTATCCAAACCCCGAACGACTGAAAAAACTTAAACTGAAAGAAATGTTGAAAATTGAACGTATAAATCTAATCAAGAATGCAGACAGATTTATTAATTACATCGTACATAACAATATTAATCACGTCGTCGTAACTAACACTAATAGAGAAGTTGTTGAACATTTTAAGAAAAAGGTTCCAATTCTAAACAAATTGAAAAACTGGATTGTACGTGAAGACTACGATAAACGAAAACCCAATCCAGAGTGTTATCATTTAGCAGTAGACTCATATGGTAACCCGGGTGACTATATAATAGGTTTTGAAGACTCAAAAATTGGGTTATCAGCCATCAAACATGTGACACCGAATGTATATACAATTCGCAGGGATTCTGACTACTTAAAAATAATGGAGTATATAAAAATAGAATGTCGAAAAAAATATGGTATGCACCAAATAAATTCGAATCTTACGACGAGGAGGAAATTAGGGCTGTCGAAGATTGTCTTCGCGATGGCTGGCTCGCTGGGTTTGGTGAACGTACTGCTAAGTTTGAAGAAAGAGTATCTGAACTATTTGGAAAGAAACACGGACTCTTCGTGAACTCGGGTAGTAGTGCAATCCTTTTAGGGTTGCATGCACTCGATTTACCAAAAGGCTCTGAAATTGTTACACCTGCATGCGGATTTGCTACAACCGTTGCTCCTATTATTCAACTCGGTATGAAACCCGTGTTTTGTGATGTTGAACTTACTACGTATGTACCGAGTGTAGAACAACTCAAGGAGGTGGTAACCCCCGAAACGAAATGTCTTCTCCTACCAAATCTTATTGGAAATGTTCCAGATTGGGAAGCGATTCGTGAAGCGTTTCCAAATCTCATTCTATTCGAAGATTCCGCGGATACGATTACTCGCACAGATTGCACAGACCTCAGTACCACAAGTTTTTACGCGAGTCATGTAATCACAGCTGGTGGTATAGGTGGTATGGTTATGTTTAACGACGAAACACATCTCAAAAGGGCTCTTATGTACAGGGATTGGGGGCGTATAGGGGATAATATTGAAGAGCCCAGTGAACGATTTAATCATTCGGTTGATGGTATTCCCTATGATTGGAAGTTTCTCTATGGAGTAGCAGGGTATCATCTCAAAGCTTGTGAAATGAATTCTGCTTTTGGCCTCGTTCAACTCGATAAACTTGAAGGGTTTTTGAAGAAGCGTCGTCAAAATGTTAAACGGTATCTTGATAATCTCAAAGAGTGTTCATATTATACTCTCCCGGATGACTCAAAGACACCCAATTGGCTTGCGATGCCCTTTCAGTGTCCTCATAGACTTGAGCTTATAAAATACATGGAGCGCAATGATGTACAAACCCGAGTCACCTTTGCGGGAAACATTACAAGACACCCAGCCTTTAGGGACTACCTCAAGGAATTTGAAAATGCCGACAAAATCATGAAGGATGGTTTTCTTTTGGGTGCGCATCATGGTATGACCATCGAAGATGTAGACCGTGTGTGTAATTTACTTAAAACATTTGCGGAACGTAAATTAAACGGAGGATGTACAGTAATGTAATGGTAACCGGTGGTTGTGGCTTCATTGCTTCTAATTTCCTTAATCATATGAAAGAACGGTATCCTAATTTGAATTTTGTTAATGTAGATAAGCTTGATTATTGTTCAAATATAGAAAATGTAAACACTGGTGTCGCCACGTTAGTAAAGGGAAACGTTGGGAATAAACAACTCATGGAACATCTCATAGAAGTATACAAATTTGACGCTATATTTCATTTTGCAGCACAAAGCCATGTAGATAATTCTTTCGACAACGCTCTATCCTTCACCATGGATAATACACATGCTACCCATGTCCTCATAGAGGCATGTAGGCGGCATATACCAAACGTAGAATTCATACATTTCAGTACGGATGAAGTCTACGGGGAATCCAAAACTGATGTACCCTTCACCGAGAATGAAGGTGTACTTCGACCCACTAATCCATATTCAGCCTCTAAAGCAGCAGCTGAAATGATAGTTCGTTCATATATAGAATCATTTGGTATGAACATCAAGGTGATACGGTGTAATAATGTGTACGGTCCAAATCAGTATCCAGAAAAGCTCATACCAAAGTTTAAACGACTTTTACGTGAAGATAAGAAATGCACCATACATGGTTCGAAGTCGGCTACAGTCAAGAGAGCTTTTATGCACGTCGAAGATGTCGTGGATGCGGTTGAAATCGTTTGGAAAAGGGGTATCCCAGGTGAAGTGTATAACATCGCATCTGACGACGAACTCACTGTCATGGAAGTGACCCAACTCATAATAGAGACCATAAAGGGTACTAAAAACTATGACGACTGGATTACATACGTCGAGGATAGACCATTTAATGACCAACGATATTTTATATGCGCCAAAAAATTAAAAGAATTGGGATGGTCCCAGAAAAAGACCAGGAAAGACCTCATAAATTTTCTTCATTTATAATAAATGTCTAAGATGGCAGCTTTAAGTGCTATGGCTGGTAAGGCCCAAGGGGCTATGGGAGCCGCGGGTGGGGCTGTGTCTGGTGCACTTGGTAGCGCCGGCACGGCTGTTACTCAGACTGGTGCCTACCAGGGTGCCGCCGCGAACGCCGCCAAGTCGGTCGGTCTCGAAATCAACTACGGTCAGATCGGTATAATCATGTTCTTTGGTTTCTTCTACCTCGTCATCGCCGCCCTCGGTATTGACATGTTTAACAAGTGCACTGAGCAACACGGTAAAAAGACCCAAGAGAATCTCAAGCATTTCTTATCGTACACACTCACCATGGCGCTCACCGTTCCATGCACCCTTTTACTGCTCAAGGTTGCCGGTAGTAAGCTCAGTGGTATCATGGTCCTTCTCTTCGGTATCATGGGTATCGTCGGTAGCTCCGCCGCGCTCAACTGGTCGAGGACCTGTGAGGGTGCGAAGAAGGACGACTCTAAGAAGGCGTACAGCGCCGTAAGCCTCGTCATCTTCCTCCTCGCCTTTTTGGTTGGATTATTTATGTTACGGCCTAGTAAGGCCTAAATGAGAGCGATAGCTGAAAATACATACATTCTCATGATGTTCTTGGCCTACCTGTTACGTAGGGCAGGAACATTTTCAATGGACGAAAAAGTAAAAATGATTGAATTTTTGAGTTATATGGCTACACATCCCGACACTAGAATAGTGGGACATGAGGGTGTAGGGACTCTGTTAGGAGAAGTGATGCAATGCCAACCATTGCGAGTCGACCGTTTATCAGCTCCGTCTCAGGCTGCCAAAAACCCTGAATGTAGCCTTCGTCTTTAGGATTCGCCGCTGTTCCGAGGAATGCCAAACTGGCAACAGCGACAGAAAGACCGATGTTATCATGAAACTGAGTACTAATAGAGTTACCAGTCATAATCTCATCAATCACGGCGGAAGTAAAACCAACCATAGCTGCACGTCCATTTACACGCTCAGCGACGGAAAGGAAATCATTGGGGCGCTCAACCGGCTTGAGAGGTGGCGCTTTTACAGAAGATGTGGTCTTCTTTTGAATCTTATTGGGTGAAAAGGTTGGCTTTGCGGAAGCACGAATGAGAAGGCTCATTTCTGGATAATACAGAATCTTATCCTTTAAACCAGATTATCTTGTTTTTGTAGATTCGGCTCATTACATATATTTGAACAGCTAAAGCGATAGATGTATTTACCGTCAATAAGTTAAACCCGTACCTCCTCGACTGATACGTGAGCCAAAGAGATGTGGTAATGATACCCAAAAGTATCATGTGTTTAGATTCTTCACCAACTTCATCTGACCTGTTGAAATTGTCGTAAATCTGAACAAAACCCAGACCCAGAGCAATACTTGCGATGATGTCGTCAAATTTCATTCTCAGTTATAATATACAAAGAATTAATTATGGACGCCGTTCTACAAAAGTTTGCTGGAAAGATAGATGCACAGAGTCTCGTTAAGACCGTAGAGGATATTAAACTCGAATATCTCGACGATGGTTTCACCAAGGAGGATATCCCTCCCATCCTCGGTCGTCTCATGCTCGAGACTGCCAAGTTCAAGAAGCTTCCCGGCCCCCAGAAGAAGAAGCTCGTCATCGGTGTACTCAACCACCTTATTGAGCAGATTGATGACGGTGAGAAGGACAGCGAGTTTGAGATTGTTCTCAAGGCGATGGTTCCTCCAATGGTTGACTCGTTTGCCGCCATGCTTAAGGCTAAAAAGCAGCTCGCCAAATGCTTTTCCTGCCTTTCGGCCGAAAACTAATTTAAAAGGGTGCCACGTATACATTTTAGTATGAGATTCCCCTCACTCGAGGTTATGATACAATACGGAATCTATACAGTAAAAGAGTTAGAAAAGTTTGCAAACGGTCTAATTCCGAAAAAGAAAATTAACATCCTAAGTGAGTGTGAAAAGTGTAGTTTTGTATACGACGGTCCTACTTGTTTGAATTGCCAGGTATGAAATACTGTACCGTCATAAGTTGTATGTCCAAAGGACCTACGATAGAGAGCAATAATCACATGTGCTCTGAAAGACAATTGATAAAACGATTATACAGAGAATGTTTACGAAAAGGGTACAAGGCGCATCAGTTTTCAGATTGGGTACATAGGAAATATGGACACTTAATAGTGTATAGGAAAACAGTGTACGGTGACGGTATATCGTTACCTTGTGTCTTGTGTAGAAAGACGATAGAGAGATACGATATATGTTGGGTCGCACACGATGGGGAACGATGGGTTCATAGTAAGAAAACTGAAAACTTACCACCGTCAATACCAACAGCTAAACAAAAAAGAAATTTAGGTTTTGGGTGTAATGATAAGCCCCAAAGCTGACTCCAGATTGTTGTGGCTTCGTTTTAGTGGTTTGTTTCGTTTTAGTTTTAGTGCGTTGTTGTTAGATGAAGCATTCTTTATTTCATCCATACGTTTTGTGTTTGAAATAATGGGTATCACATTTTCGACAACCGGTGTAGCGTCTATAGGTTTAGGCTCCTTTTTATCGACCGTTTGGTTATTTCTAAATTGTTCTATCGTTAAGTCACCCCCAAAAACCTTCAGTTTATATCTATTTGGCGCCGGAGACACGGTTCCACTTTCTCCATACATTCGTCGTCGCATCATAATCATATACGAAGATATCATGCTACCCTTTGTCATTCCGTGTTTCTCAAGGGCATACGTTTTCATGCAACTCCATGAACAAAAATTACCAACTATCTCGAAACGTTTCCGTCTATCGTCGTACTTATAGGGCATCTGTAAAGGTGTCCCTTCAAAGGGGTGGCAACACCACCAACACCACATATATTTATGATTTAACATCTCTTTAAATACCTATCTCCTACGCATGCGCCTCATTAAAAGCAACATCATGAAACAGCAACAACACATAGCAATTAAACCCGCACCACTGTACGCATGATACTTATCATTTTTATTCCTCATACTAAATCTTTTAAAGTTTGGAACTTTAAACATTGGCGTCTTGTTAAGTGGAAACTTATTATACGGAAACTTACGTCTAAGTTTAAATGGTACGATAGGGTCATCCCACCAATCGGGTTTTGAATATGGAAATCCTGTATTACACGCCAAAACTATATCCATATTTGACATACTTTTTATGTTAATATCTTGGTCACAGAAGTTGTATGACGCCGCACACGAACCCTTTGGATTTTCTGGTATGTATCCTCCACCCAACACCGAATTACACGCATCTGGTCTACAGTGTACTTTATCTACCAAAATAGGATAACCATCTTTTTTCTTTAGTTCATTAAGTTCTTCGACCGCTTTTTTGTGTTCATCCGTACCTTCTTTTAATTTTTCTACCTCTTTCTCAGCGGATTGGATTTGAACTGCAGGACCAAACGCCTTTTTATTTGTCTCGATAATTCCGTATGCATGCTTACACCCCGCCGCTTCAGAATCTTGTGGTGGATCAGTTTTCGTACATACCTTGTTAACTAAATTGTAACACTTACACCATTCATCTGCGGGATTCGCGTCACAATAAGCCGAAGCAATTTTGTGATACAATGTTTTACCTATGAGATCTTTGGAACAACTTGGCTCAGTTTTTATACGTTCATCTTGTGAACACCATGTTTCTCTACTCGCACCAAAATCCTCACATGTGAGACCACCACCAACACTTTTTGAAATATTTTCATTATCTTCGCAGTATTTCTTCACGACTCGACCGTATAAATCTCTGCGTGGATCGGCGGATTCATCTGAAATACCCGAATAAAGTCCTTGTATTTCATTATTATCCTTATACATACACCGATATTTGCGAGGTCCAATAGGTATACCTGCACCACCCGGGCACGGAGCCCCTTTAATTTCTGGTGACCCTCCTACACCTTCATGTACAAGAAGTTGTTGAGTATGATTTGGATTTGCTAAGTCTAGACTATCAACGAATGGAAAATGCCCCCATTGCCCCATTCTGTCAGCTCTTCGTCCGTACACGTCAACATCTTCTAATATAGCACCCTCCGGTATTTGGGGAAACTCTATTTTCTTCACGAAACTTACCCTGTCGTTCCACTTGTAGAATCGATGATTTAAACTTCCTTTACCCTCACCGTGATGATTTGCATCATAAATATTTGTACCACTCGCAGTATCCTGACCGACAATGATACCTGTTCCTTTGTTGTCCCCATCGTTATGTTCAAACAAACCCCATGAAGTATTGGAACAATTACCTTTAAATTTCACTGAACTTGCAGCGTCATTATGAGTCACACCTCCGTCACCTGAGTGTTCCTCAGTCGTTCCACCAAAATTTCCATCGGTGTATAGGACGAGTCTACAAGGTCCTTGACTCATCTATCTTGTCATAACATTAGATTATTTATGAGAGGATAAATGTTTTACCTTCTGACACTGCGACGACCACCCTTACCGGCTATCACGACTAATAATAATAAACAAAAACACATCATCATAAAACTGCCCACGCCACCAAAAGCCCCGAACTGTTTTTTTCTATTTGTTTTCAAATCTTCGAGACTCATGGGTATGAAGGTGGTGATGCTATTTTCTTCGGATTCCTTGAGACGAACTTCAAGTTCCTTTAAACGTTCTTCAGCGCCAGGTTCTCCGGCGGCCGCAGCCGCCTTGGCCGCGTCGAGTTCACCCTGTGATACCGGTGGAGGAGAACCAGTGGGAGGAGTAGAAACGGATGGGGGTGAGGCTGGTCCATCATTGGATTTAATATCACATTTTGCTTGAATATTAGAATCTGTCATACTACCAATATCAATATCTTGAATACAAACGTTGACTGACTTATTACAATTTTGGTTCGTATTCGGTGGTATATATTTACCAGCGCCAGTACAAACTCGTCCAAAACACGATTCCATACCACTCCAAACATTTCTCTGGTCTACAGGTGTTGCCGCGACAAGCTTATCGAATGTTTGTTTTTTCTTTGCACATCCAGCCGCAGAACCATGGCGGTCGCATACACCATTCACGACGTTATAACACGTACAAAAGGGGTCAGCTCTACCAGCAGCGGTTTTACAATACGTTTCGGCTACAGAATTATAATCGGTATTGGACAAAGCATCACACCGGGCTTCTTTTATGTTTCCACCTTTTCCACAGTACCATTTAAGAAGTTCATTATACGTAGCTTGTCCACCCACAGCACTAAGTCCGCTAGCGCTACATACAGTGGGTACATCAGTAAAGTTATTCCCTTCTTGACAGAACCCTTTAGCCAAATTTTTACCCGCACTATGTTGTGCACAAAGATTTCCATCCGGTAACTTAAATGTTAAATTGTTCTTCTTGGCGCATAAACGATTAACTAAATCTTCGTACATAGGACGCCTGTTCGTCCTACTCGTACCGTTTTCGACTTGTCGCAACCTGGATTCGTTTTTATCGTATACGCACGCATATCTATGTGATTTATCGTGACCACCACCCCATTCGTTGTGCATTGATAACGGCATCATTTCACCTCCACCGGGGCATAAATTAGCTTGTTCGACCCATTGCCCAGGTTTTATCTCATACCCATGATGCCATAACCGTTCAGCACCATTTTTTACACCGTAGTCACTTATCCAATGTGCATTTTGATACCCAACCATTTTATTATCCGCATTATTAGGAACTCTCCTAATGGTCGCACGAGAGACACCACCGTATAAATGATGTAACCACCATCTACCATCCTGCATCACCATGTGATTTTGACCAATGTTCTTTTCAGTCGTCCAATCTCCTCCGTGATTGTGTTCCCATAGGTATACTGCATAATCGTCACCACAACCTCTAACCTTTGCGGTCATACCCCAATCGTTCTTGTGATGTGGCATTCCTGCATCTACAGTTCCATTCCCCGAATTTTGAAAACGAATTCCCAAATCCTCTTCGGTATAATGGTGAGTATTGATGATATCTACGGTACATACCATCTCTTAAGAAATACCCAGAAAAAAATTAAATTGTCTTGAGAAGCTCCTTAACCTCGTCCCACTTTTCTTCCGTCGCGAGAGTGAGAACTTTCTTTTGTACCTCCTCATCATCCGTCTGCTTCTTTACCATACCATAAAGAATGAAAGCATTTGGTTTTTCAGTTACCTCCAGGTATGTCATCGCCTCAGATTTTTTAAGTTCACCACCCTCTAATAACTCGACACGAGTCCTCCTGTATATCCAATACATGACGATTATAATAGCCAAGACGAGAACAGCCTGGTTTAACTTGAACTTCAGTTTCATTTAGAATAAAAGGATATTTTTATTTAAAATGAAAATATTTACCTTCGAAGACTGCGGCGACCCTTACCACCCATACTCATTATCAGAACTAATAATAAAAGTGCACCCGCGAACGACAGAAATACCGTCCCACCAATAGCGGCACCCGTTTTCTGTCGAGTATCATTCTTGAGACCGTCTAAACTTTTAGGAATATAAGACCTAGGATTTGATTTAAAATCAGAAACCGAAACGGTAGGGGTATCTCCGACTCCAACTCCAGCTCCAGCTCCGACTCCAGCTCCGACTCCAGCTCCGACTCCAGC
>CEQN01053482.1_pt1 | contig 24728 bp, 23 predicted proteins | sample 427011 | NCBI WGS metagenome assembly CEQN01 (sample SAMEA2621277, study PRJEB7988) | marine metagenome | biome: marine biome (ENVO:00000447); feature: deep chlorophyll maximum layer (ENVO:xxxxxxxx); material: "saline water (ENVO:00002010), including plankton (ENVO:xxxxxxxx)" | depth 120 m
TAAAATTATTTTATAATTCTTAATTTTTTTGTTTAAAATATAGTAGTGACTCATAAATAAAACTTTATAATTTAATGTTCTGATAATTTTTTCTGCAAAATTTGATAAACCAAGTACTAATACTTTTTCTTTAAATCTATTTTCTAATTCTTTCAATAATCTAACTCCAGCAAAGAATGAGTTTGGTTTCGAAATCCATAAAGCAAGCCATACAAATTTTTCATTTTCTTTTTTATCAACTAAGTATCCTAATATTGAATTTATTTGATTATTTTTATTTTTTAAAATTAAGAAATTAAATTTTTTTTTATTTAAATAATAATACTTAAATAGTTTTTTATCTTTAGCCAGTATATGATTTTTAGACCAATAAATTTTAATAAATTTTTTTATTTCTGTATAATCATTTATTGAAGCTTGTTTTACAATCATTCAACATATCATGTGTTTATTTCAAAAATATTTTTTTTTACCATTTTTAGTGATTTTAAATGTGTTAAAAAATTAAGCATAGGTTTATTTTTTTTTGTTTCTAGATGCCTAAAAATAATTTTTTGTTTTTTTTCTTTTTTTCCTAGTTTTTTTATATAATTAATTAATGTCTCCTCCACACCTCTTCCCATAACTCTACAGCTTAGAACAAAATCTTCTACTTCGTATTTTTTTTCAAAGCATTTATATGATATTATCCCAGTTAATCCATAGCTTCCAAATTTATCTCTTACATTAGCAACATAAATTTTATCTTTAGATTTTGTGCTTAAGTATTTTTTTTTAAATTCATTTTCACTATATCTAATTGTTCTCATATTCATTTGATTAGTTTTATTTAATAATTGAATCGTTCTTTCAGTATTTTTTTTATTTACTTCTTCTATATTAATTTTAATTTTTAACTGATTAATCCAATGTTCTTTATTATCCAATTTTTTAAGCAATAAATTTCTCTTAAAATTATCATTATAATAAGTTGTCCTATTTTTGTCTTCACTAGTTAAATAATTATTTTCAAAACAATTTAGATTGTTTAAAATTTTAGAGTAGAAAATTGGACCCGATGAAAGATCGGGAACAAGAACATCTGGTAAATTTTCTTTTACATCTTCTCTTTCATGATGATCATTATCAAAAAAAACAAAACTATCGAGACCTAAGTTTAATTCTTTAGAAATATCAATTATATTGTCAACTTTTCTTCTCCAATTAATTTTAATTATTGAAAAATCCTTTTCTTTTAAAATCATTTCTGGATGTTTTTGAATAGCATTTAATGCAATTTTTTTTTCGTTTTTACTTACTATTCCTAGCTGAATTCCATTTTTTTTTAATAATAAAATATTTTTTTGAAATGATTGGAATGACTCCCCATAAATATCATTTCCTCCTATGTTTAGTTTTTCAAAACCTATCTCACCTACAGTCCCTCCCCATAAGGTGTCGTCTAAATCAAGCAATAATAATTTTTTTGATAATGTAATCTTAGATTTAATAATATTTTCAATTTTTTTTAAAAAAAATTCATAAAATTCTAAAGTAAAATAACTTTTTGTTGCTATATAATAATTAAGATCATGATACTCTCCTTCAAATTCAATTAAATAATCATTTAAATCTAAAATATTTACATTTTTATTTCCTGAAAACTTTTCTGAAATAAAATTATTCACATAATTTAATATATGTTTAATTGAATTTTTACCTTGAAAAAAACTGTATGATAGAAATGGTTGTTCGTTATATTTTATAAAACTGAATATAAAAAAAATATGATTTTTTGAATAATATTCAATTTTTTTACAAAATTGATTTAATTCAAAATTTAATTTTTTGTAATTTAATTTATTTTTTTTTCCTTCCAAAAAAGACTTGATTTCATAAAAAATACTATCAGTATCAAAAATAACAAATATATAGTCAAAGTGTTTTTGTTTTAATTGGTGATCAAATGTCCCATAATTATATCTCTCAGACTTTAATATCTTTGACTTCGCATTAATCATTCGTTCTAAGGGTTCAAAATTGTAATTAGATATAAAAGAAATTTTTTTGTTCATTTATTTTGATTTTTTTTTTAAATAATTTTTTAATTCTTTTCTATCCTTAAAAACAATATGATCAAATAATTTTGGATCTTTATTGAAGTTTTTCTTAAAGTTCTTGACTAATTCAACTAGTAAAGTCACGTAATTCAAAGAGTCAAACAGCTTGTTATTTTTGATTTTAAATTCTTTAGATATTATCCTTTTACTTTTTGGTAATAACTTATTTACTTTTTGTATACTTGCATTGATAATGTTATCCAATATTTTTTCTTTACTCATAAAAACAATATACAATATAACTTCTAAATAATGATTTTCAAAACTTATATATCAGATAATGAAGTTTTAAAATTTTCAATTGCTTCTGGAGATAAAAATCCAATTCATATTGATAAAAAATTTGCTAGAAGACAATTTTTTGGAACTAAAATAGCTCATGGTACGTTATTAATAGAGAAATTTTTCAATTTTTTCTTTAAAAATAAAAAATATTTTATTGAAGAATTTTCTTGTAATTTTTTAAGTCCTTGCGAAGTAAATTCAAAGTTAAACTATAATTATAAAGTTAAACATAATAAAGTTTATTGTAATATTATAAGAGAGAAAAAAACTATTTGTTATTTTGAATTTATTTTTTCAAAAAATATTCCAAAATTACAATTTGAAAAAAATAAAAGAATTGTAAAAAAAAAATCAGCTATAAAAAATTTAAATCAAATAAAAAAATTAATTAATAAAAAAAGAAAGTTCATTAAGATTTATAATAAAAATAAAAATATTTTTATAAATATATTGAACAATGTTTCAAGAGTAATAGGAATGGAAGTGCCTGGTAGAAATTCGTTATTTTCTAATTTAAATATCATTTATAGAAAAATACTTAATCATAAAAATAATTGTTACAAAGTTCAAAATGTTGTTAGTGAGGTTAAATTAATTGAAACAAATTATGCTTATAAATTTTATAAAATAACTACAAATAGTTTTTTGTTAAACTCTCCTATTAATTTTGAAAAAATTTTAAAAAAAAAATATTTTAAAAGAAATAAAAAAGAAGAAAATAGAAAAAAAGTTTTAATAATTGGGGGATCAAGAGGTCTTGGTCTTTTATCAACATATTATTTTCTTAGCAAAGGATATATTGTAACCTCCACATATTATATTTTTGATGAATATTTAAAAAATATTAAAAAAAAAAATTTTACATACTTAAAAATAAATATTGAATCAAATACTGATTTAAAAAAACTAAAAAATATTTCAAATAATTTTGATTTTTTAATGCTTTTTGCTTCACCAAAAATTTTAAATTTTTCAAATTCTGGTTTCAATAAAAATTATTTTAAATCTATGAATAATTACTATATTAAGCCATTAAAATTAATATTGCAAAATTCTCTAAGTAATAAAAAAATTTTTATTCCTTCTACAACTTTTCTAAACTCAAGTTCTAATATTGAATTCGCTGAATATATAGAATCAAAAAAAATTATGGAAAATTATTTAAAAAAACAAAGTTATAAAAAATGTAATCTATATTTTCCAAGATTGCCAAGGTTTTCAACCGATCAAAACTTATTTCATTTAAAAAAAGAAAATATTGAAAGTATATTTAAATTTGAAAAATATTTAAAAATATACGAAAAAATATGAAAAAAAAAAACATTGTTTTAATTAAATATCAAAATTCAGGAAACATTGGCTCGCTAGCTAATATTTTACAAAACATAATTTCTAAAAATAAATTGAATATAAAATTGAATATTTCATGTGAAAAAAAGGTTATTTCAAAAGCTGATGTGATAATATTGCCCGGTGTTGGTCATTTCGATGATGTTATGAAATTTTTAAAAAAAAAAGATTTATCAAAAATTATACAAAAACAATCTAAGAAAAAAATGATTATAGGTATATGTATTGGTATGCAGGTTCTATTTGATAAATCTGAAGAAGGAAACTTAAGTGGTTTAAAATTAATAAAAGGTAATGTAAAAAAAATAAGTCATAGTAAATTGCCTATTATAGGTTGGAAAAAAACTTTAAAAAGTAGAAACGATAATATTGTCGATATGAAAGCAGATAATACATATTTTTACTATCTTCATTCTTACGAAGCAATTCCAAATAATAAAAAAATTATTTTAATGAACTCTGTAGTTAATAATCAAGCACTTGCCGCTTTTATAAAACAAAAAAAAATTATAGGTTTACAGTTTCACCCTGAATTAAGTTCAAATTCAGGATTTAAAATATTAGAAAATATTTTATTAAAAGGGATGTTAAATAATTGATGAGATCTCCAAGATTAATTGCTGTAGTTTACTTAAAAAATGAAATTGTTGTCCAAAGTGAAAATTTTTCTAAATTCTATCCTATTGGTAGTTTAAAAAAAACATTAGAATATTTAAATAATTGGGGCATAGATGAGATAATTATTTTAAGTATTGATGGAAAATATAATCATACTCAATTAAAAAATTCAATTAGAGAAATTCATTTACCCATCACTTTTGGTGGTAATGTAAGAAATACTAATGATATAAAAAAACTTTTAGATATTGGTATTGATAAAATTTCGTTTAACCAGCTTCTAAGACAAAACCCAAAAAAAATTTTGGAATTTTCTAAGATATATGGAAATCAATTTATTGTTGGATCTATTGATATAAAAAAAAATGGTAATTATTACTTTGAATATGATTATAAAAATAAAAAAGTTTTAAATGAAAATATCATCAAAAAAATAAAATCTTATCAAGAATATGGTATTGGAGAATTTTTTATTAATTTTGTAGATAAAGATGGTCTTGGAAAAAACCTGGACTTAAAACTATCCAAAAAAATAGCGTCATCTATATCTACACCTTTAATCGTTTGTGGTGGCGCTAAAGATATAAATAAGATTATTCAATTTTATAAATTAACCTCTGCAAACCCTGCAATTGGAAATCTATTTCACCACTTTGAAAATTCTGCAAGATTAATTAAAGAACAACTTTTTTCAGAATTTAAAGAAATAAGAGATCCAGAATATAAATATTATAAATTAAATAATTTAGAAAAGATTTTAGGAAGAAATGAAAATTAATTATTGTTCCAAATGTTTAAATCCATCAAATCATCCTCTTGGTATTATATTTGATAAAAATGGAATTTGTAGCGGATGCAATGTTCATGATGAGAAATACAAGATAGATTGGGATAAAAAACTTGAAAAGTTGGGTAATTTTTTTCACTCAAAAAAAAATAAAAATAATTATTATGATTGTATAATTCCAGTAGTTGGAAATGGGGATGATTTTTTCGTAACACATATTGCGAAGAATATTTTAAAAATTAACCCTCTACTAGTTTCATATAATACTGGATTTAATACAAAAGTAGGAATAAGAAACCTTGCCAGATTGATTTCAAGATTAGATTGTGACCATTTTCAAATCACTACAAATCCAAAAATTGTAAAAAAAATTAGTTCTGAAACTTTCAAAAAAACTGGAGATTTTTACTGGCATATCTTAGCTGGTAATCAAGCTTTTCCAGTGCAAGTAGCTGTAAAAATGAAAATTCCAGTAATTTTATGGGGTGTAAATGGTTGGCTAGATCAAGTAGGAAAATTTTCACATCACCACGAAGTTGAAATGACTAAAAAAGTTTGGGAAGAATTTTCATTGAGAAATTTATCAACAAAACAATTGATAGGAAAAAATATAAATTACAAAGATATTGCTCCATATGTGTATCCGTCTTTATCAGAAATCAAAAAAAATGGTGTAAGAGGAATTTATTTGGGAAACTATTTATTGTGGGATGCAAAAAAACAAACCGAAGACATGATAAAACTATATGATTATGAAACTCTAAACCAACAAAGAACTCACAATACATATGAAAGTATTTATTGTAAAAATAATGCAGGAGTACACGATTACATCAAATTTTTAAAATTTGGATATGGTAAAGTTACAGATCACATAAATAGAGACATCAGATTTAAAAGAATAACAAGAGATGAAGGAAAAATTATTATTTCTAAATATGAAAGAAAAATACCAAAAGACTTAAATTATTTTTTTAAATGGATCAATATTAATAAAAATAATTTTTATAAAAGATTTACTAAAAACTCTTTTGAATACTCTGAATCAAAATATAATAAATTGTCTTTTAATAAAGATGAATTCAAAAAAATTGAAAGAAAATTAAATTATATTGTTACTAAAAATTTAGAAAAAGAAAGTTTAGAAGATGAATATATTGTTTTTGGAAGAACTTATATGGATGAAGGAAATTACAAGGCAATCGAGGGATAAATTTAATGGAATATTGTAGAAATTGTATATTACCTAATACTAAACCAGGTGTTTTTTTAGATGAAAAAGGTTTTTGTAATGCTTGCAGAAACAACAAAATAAAAAAAACCATAAATTGGAAAGAAAGATTTAAACAATTAAAAAAAATTGTAAACAATATAAAAAAGCAAAATCATTCAAGTAACTATGATTGTATAGTACCTATTAGTAGTGGAGGTAAAGATAGCTGGTACCAATCATATGTAATGAGTAAAGTTTTAAAATGTAAAGTATTATGTGTAAATTTAGTAGCGCATATTCCAACTACAGAAGGAATTAACAATATAAATAAAATGATTTTAGATTTAAATGTAGATATTTTAAAAATAACTTTAAAACCAAGTGTTCATAGTTATTTGAGAAAAAAAGCTTTTATTGAGTTGGGAGAACCAAACTGGGCAGAACATTGCATGGTATTTGCAGGGGTATTTAATGCAGCAAAAATCTATAACATTCCTTTAATTGTGTGGGGTGAAGATATCTCATTTGAATTTGGAGGATTGAGCAAAAAACAATCATCTGATGCTTCAAATCTTTTGTATAATAATGATTTAATCAAGGACAAAAGGGTTGAAGATCTAGCTGATAAAAATATTTCAAATAGAGATTTACTTTTTTATGAATTTCCATCGAAAAAGGAAATTATAGAGTCAAAAATTCAAAGTATTTATCTTGGTTATTTTGTGAATTGGGATGGTGGAAGAAACTATCAATTTGTAAAAAAAAGGGGATTTCGTGCTGAAAAGGCTATCAGAAATGGACATTTTGTTAATTATGATAACATTGATGAAAAGCTTTGTGAAATAAATGGCTGGATGAAATATTTAAAGATGGGATTCTGGTATCCAACAGATGAACTGTGTTATGAAATTTACAACAAAAGAATTACAAGAGATAAAGCAAAAAAAATTGTTAAAAATTTAACGAGTCAATTTCCTAGTTATCTTGATGACTTTCTCAGATTCCACAAAATATCACAAGATGAATTCTATGAAGTAGCAAATAGATTTGTAAATAAAAATATTTTTCAAAAAAAAGGTAATTGGTGGGAATTAAAGAAATTTCCCTAAAATGGGAAATTTTTTATTTTTACTAAATTATGTTTAAGTAATCTTTTTTTAATATAGTTTATTTTTTTTTCTTCGAACTTGCACTTATTCATTATTTGGTAAATACTAGTTTTTCCATCACAGTACGATAAAAAATTTGTTAGATCGTCTAAATCTCTATATTTTTTAAATTTTTCTATTGCAAAAGGATATAACGATCTTTTTGATAAAAAAGGTTCACATTTAAAAGTTGATTTCAAAAAATAATTCTTTTCGATTAATTTAATTAACTGTTTATATGTACTATAACTATTTGCTAAACCTTTGGATGTAACAACCTTATCTAATCTATCTTCAGAAGTATGGTACTCGGGATATTCCATAAACTTGCTTCTCATAAGAGATGCGATAGGCAATTCTACACCAGGAGAACAATATTGTCTTTCATCACTACCTCTATCTAGCCAAGAGTATTGTTTATATTTAATTTTATTTTTTCTTAGTAGATGCAAAATTACATGATCCGAAAATGTATTTTCAAATCTACTAGGTAAATAAGAATAACATCTATTGTCACCAAGGCATGTTAAATTAAATCCACATATAACATTTTTTTTTAATTTACTTAAATTTTTATTTATATAAGAGATTGATCCAATAGTTTCAGGTATAAAAATTAATCTATAGCTATATTGTCTGTTTTTTAATTTTGATAAAAATTTCGATAAATATATTTGAATTGTTGGTCCTGATAGTTCATTATTTGCCATTGAAGGGTGGCAAATATATGTTGAGAATAGTACTTCTTTATTTGATTTTCCTGGTATAAATATTTCACCATAATTCATTTTACCTTTGTATATTTTTGAGTCAATCATCACTTCATATTTACTTTTTTTAGATAATTTTTTTCTATTATTATGTTTCATGCAGAATCCCCAATCCTTTTTATAATAACTAGTTACGTAAGGAATAGAATTTGGTTGATTTTTAATAGAATAAAGATGTTTATTTAATTCATAAAAATTTATTTTTTTTTTATAAATTGGTATTGAAAAGTTTACTAAGTGTAAGTTATTTTTTTTAAAATCTATAATTTTTTTTCCATCTTGTTTTATCCAAGCATTTTTAACTTTCCATTCATTTGGAACAATCCAATCAAAAACTTTTGTATTAGATTTAATATTTAAAATCTTTAATTTCTTATTCACCTTTTTTAACTCTTTTAATGTTTTATAATTTTCAGGGCCTGCTAAACTTCTATTTAAAGGAAAAAGTTTTTCTATTAATTTATAAAATTTATTTTCTCTCATTTTTTTTTAAATAATTTATTATATTATTAATCTCTTTTTTAAAATTATTTTTAAATTTAAATTTTATCTCACTACACAAAGAATTTGGTAAACAAATTGAGTCTTTGACACTTATCTTGGTACTATTTAGTTTGTATTTTATTTTACTTTTTATAATCTTTTCTATTTTGTTAACAATATCATTAAAATTAAAAATGTAATTTGGGTTGCCAACATTAAAAATATATTTTTTTTTTAAATTTTTTTTAACTAAGATATAAATAATCTTTGTAAGAGTACTTATGTAAATATAGGTTCTTTTGAATCTTAAATTGGTAAACTTATAATTTGAATTAAAAACATATATTGAAAGTAATTTTTCTATAGTTCCTTTATTTTGCCTATACTCTCCAAAAATATTTGCTATTCTTAAAATTATAATTTTTTTTTTAATTATTTTTTGAGTAATTTTTTCAGCACTTATACATCTCTTAGCATAATCAGAAGTAGGATTTAATTTTATATTTTCATTTGATATATTGCCTTTTTTATTACCATAAACAGAAATAGACGACAGTAAAATAAATTTTGAAATATTATATTCTTTTATTATTTCACAAAAAATTAAATAATTATTTTTAAATTTCTTTAGCGAAATATTAGACATTAAAAAAGCATTAATAACAACTGAGTCATTAAATATTTTTTTTGGCAATTTTTTAATATTAAATAGATTTATATTGTAAAATGTAAGTTTTCTTTTTTCAGCTTTATTAAAAATATTTTTTAATTTTGATTTATTTCCTACAAGATAAATATTATAATTTTTTGAAACTTTTAAAAAAAATTTACAAATATTTATTCCTACAAATCCTTGACCACCAAAAATAATTATATTTTTCTTTATCATTAAATAATTATATATATATAGGGTTAATATAGCTTAAACAAATAATGAAAAATATTAATATTGGTATAGTAGGATACGAAAAGAAGTACGCTAAGTTTTTTAACCATGCGAAAAACAGTAAATCGATCTATAAAATAAAATTTATACATAAAAGTAATATAGATAAAAAAAAATTTAAGAGAAATTTAATTAATGAATTAAAAATAAAATATATTAAGTTTTTGGTAATTTGTAATAATAAATTTAATAATGAAATAATTGAAATTATAAACAGTCTAATTAAAAAAAATATCGTAATAGTTAAAGCTTCTACAAATTATGAAATCGAAAATCATGGCTTTATAATTCAAAAATATTTTAAAGACTTTTCTTTCAGAGATATATTTTTAAGAGAAACTCTAAAAATTAATTCTAATCAAATTAAGAAAGATATACAAAATAAAAAAGTTTTAGTGACTGGTGGCGCGGGTTCCATCGGAAGCAATTTAGTACTAAATTTATTAAGATTTAATCCTAAAAAAATTTATGTAATAGATAATAACGAATATTCAATATTTAAATTAAAACAAAAAATTTTAAATAATCATCTAAAAATAATTGAATACAAAATTTCTGATGTGACAAAATTAGAAAGTATAAAGAAATATATTTACAATACCAAACCTGATATAATTTTTCATACAGCAGCACTAAAGCATGTAACTTTTCTAGAAAAAAACCCTTCAGAAGGTGTCGAAACAAATATTTTTGGAACTAAAAATATTTTAGACGCAGCTATAAAAAACAATGTAAAAAAGTTTATTCATATTTCAAGTGATAAAGCTGCTGAACCAAAAAGTATTCTTGGAATTACAAAATTTTTATCTGAAATAATATGCGTTAATGCAAATTCTAAAAAAACAAAAATTGGAATAGTAAGATTTGGAAATGTTTTTGACTCTACAGGATCAGTTAGTGAAACTTTTAGAAACAAAATTTTGAATAATGAAAAAATATCTATTTCTCATAAGTCTGTAAAAAGATTTTTTATGAGCAAAGATGAATCTAGTAATTTGTTATTTAATGTTCAACACTATCTTAACAAAAAAAAACAAATTCAATTATTCACTCATGATATGGGTAAAGCTATTAAAATTAAAGATTTGGCAAAAAAAATGATATTTTTAAGTGGAAGAAGACCTGATAATTTTATTTTAAAAAAATATTCTGGTTTAAACGCGGGTGAAAAATTGAAAGAAAAATTGTTAAATAGTTTTGAAGATGTAATTGGAAAAGATGATAACAATATAATTGAGTTTAAAACTAAAAAAAAATTTAATTTAAGTATTGTTTTAAAACAGCTAATTAATTTAAATAAAAAAAATTGGACTGATAATAAAAAAAATAAATATTTAAAAAATATAAAAAAAAAAATTTTTAATAGGTAGTTTTTTTGTTTAATAAAGATTTGAAGCTACCTATTTTATTCAGAACTTTAAATATCCTCTTCGCTGAGCTTCCATCACCATGAATATTCTTTATTAATTTATATTTATTTTTTTTATTATATAAGATACCTCTTTTAATAGCTCTTACTATATCTAGGCTTTCATAAGTTGAATTAAATATATTTTCATTTTGCTCTCTTCCCTCTTGTCTATCTCCAATATTTACAGTTCCAATGTTTAAAGATGGAGTTTCCAGAATACCACAAGAAGAGTTTCCAACAAAACAAGAAGAAAAATAAATCAAAGATAAAAAATTATTTCTATCTATATGTTTAAAAATTTTTATTTTATTTGGAAATTTTTTCTGAAATTTGTTTATTAAAATTATTATTGATTTATATCCAGGGTCATAATTTGGATAAATGATAAATATTTTATAATCAAATTTTAAACATGCTTCAAGAGTATTTAGAAATATTTTTTTATAATTTTTTTTGTCTTTAAAAACACTGTGTTGTAAGATTACAAAGTACTTTTCTTTTTTTAAATTTAAGCCTTTAAATTTAAAATTTTTATTAAATGCAATTTTTTTTATATCATCAAGTTGAGGAGCTCCTACCTTGAAGATCCTAAATTTCTCTTCTCCTAACTTAATCAACCTTTTTTTTGCAACCTCTGTTGCTGGAAAATGTAAATGTGAAATTTTCGCCAAAGCCATTCTGGTTACATCATCGATATGCCCAGATTTATCACCAGCTTGAACATGACAAATAACTACATCATTATACATTGCTGTTAAAGCAATTGGCATTAATTCGATTCTATCTCCAAAAATAAATATAAATTTTGGTTTAATTTTATTTATTATAAAATCAACTTTTTTTATTAAGTTACTAGTTCCAACTGATATATTTTTTGAATTAAATTTAAACTTAAAATCAATTTTAATTTTATTTAATTTTAAATCTTTTAAACTGTTTCCTAATTCTTTTGATAAATGAGTTCCCGTGATTAAAGTATAAATTTTAAATTTTTTTGAATTTTTGAGTTTTTTTAATAAATTATTACTATAACCAAAACTAGCTCTAGATTCAAAAATAAACAAACCTTTTATCATTATAATAAATCTGAATACTTAATCTTAATATTTTTCTTTATACTCTTTTTTGATCGTTTCCTTTTTTTAATCAAATTGAAATATTCACTCGCTGGTATTTCTAAATTTTTTGCGGTAGGTCTTTTTGTAACTATATTAAATTTTGTAATCAAATCTCCTTTTTTAATAAAATTTCTAGAAACTACAGATTCTCTTGCCCATGCAACAATTTCTTTCTCTTGCTTAAATATTTTTTTATTATTTCCTCTTGAAAGAAAGTTAGCTTTACAACCTTCAATTAGCATATTTAATTCTGGAACATTTATTGAAGATTTATGGTCTGGGCCTGAAAGTTTTTTATTAAATGTAAAATGTTTTTCAATTAAAGAGGCGCCAAGAGAAACGGCTCCAAGAGCATTATAAATTGAAGGAGTATGATCTGACAACCCAATTGGAACATTATATTTTTTTTTTAGTTCTACAATATTATCTAAATTCATTATTTCGTAAGGACAAGGATATGCGGATATACAATGCATTATTGCAAATGGTGTTTTTCTTTTTTTAATTAGTTTAACTGTTTCTTCTATCTCTTTTGAATCGCTCATTCCTGTTGAAAGAATTATAGGTTTACCTATTTTTGCTAAATAATCTATGAAAGGTAAATTTGTTAATTCCCCTGAACCAGTCTTGAAAGCTCTTACGCCTATACTATTTAGTTCCTGAGCTGCTTTAATGGAAAAAGGTGTACAAAGATAATTTATATTAACTTTTTCACAGTATTTTTTTAGTTTAATATGTTGTTCTAGGCTAAAATTCGTTTTTTCAATTACTTTATCTAGAGGTATTTTAAAATTTGATGACATTGGAACATCTCGAATCATTTCTTCATCAACAATATGGTGCTGAAACTTAATACACTGAGCTCCAGATTTTTTTGCCTGAAAAATCATTTTTTTTGCTATACTAAAATTTCCCTGGTGATTTACACATGCTTCAACGATTACAAAAGGTGTATGATTTTCAGATATTTTATTTTTATTTATATAAATCATTTTCTTTAAAAAATAGTTCAGCTGTTTTAAAATTTAAACTATCATCAATGTCAATACTTTCTGGATAGTTAATTTCAAAAAACTTTGTTTTTCCTGACAAAATTTTATTTTTAAAACTTTTAATTTTCTTAATAAAAACTACCCCTCCATCAAGTCTGTATAATGATTTTGTACTAGAGTATGTAAAGTCAAAATTTTTAATTAATTTATTTTTATTTTTAAATTTAATGATTCTGCTTGGATAGCTTTTAAAGCCTAATTTGGTAACTGTAGCTAAAGTATCATATTTTCCTGTTGAAAATATTTTGCAACATTTATTTATAGTTTTGAGTCTCCTAAGAGGGGATGTTGGTTGCAATATAACAACAGCATCAAAAAAAACCTTTTTATTTTTATAATATTTAATTGCATGTTTTAGAACACTTTCCATCTTTGCACGATTATTCGAAATTGATTTTGGACGCTTTATAAATTCTATTTTATCAAATTTATTAGTAATTTTTTCAACCTCATTACTATCACTTGATACTATTATTTTTTTAAAATATTTTACTTTTAGCGCAATTTTCATAGACCAATAAACTAAGGGTCTATTTGAGATTTGGAGAATGTTTTTATCTTTTAATCTGGTAGAATTTTTTCTAGCTGGTATTAAACATAAATATTTCATGTTAAAAAAAAATATACTTTTTTCTATAGTTTTAGCAGTTAGAAATAAAGAAAATTATATATCGAAAACAATTGATAGCTGTATAAATCAAAAATTTGATAAAGAAAAGTTCGAATTAATCGTAATAAATGATTGCTCATCAGATAAAACAAAACAAAAAATAGAAAAAAAAATATTTAATAGTTCAAATATCAAATTATTAAATTTAAAAAAGAATATAGGGCCAGGTCTAGCAAGAAATGTTGGAATAAAATTTTCAAAAGGAAAATATATTATTTTTTTAGATGGTGATGATTCATTAGTTCCTAATTTTTTGTTTATATTAAAAAAAAAACTAAAAAAAAAACCTGATTTAATTACTTATAATTTTAATAAAGTTTATAGTAAAAAAAAAATAATTTATTCAGCCAGAAAAGATTTATCAAAAATTAATATAAATAATAAAAAAAATTTTATCAAAAAATTTTTGTCAGGTGAAATTGATGGATCAGTAATATTTACTTGTTTTAAAAGAAACCTATTAGTAAAAAATAAAATTAAATTTCCGAAAGGTTTACATGAAGATATAATTTATATTTTTAAATCATACTTAAAATCAAAAAATATAATTAAAGTTAAAAAAGCAATTTATATTAAAAATGAAGTTAAAGGCTCTATAACGGGTACTTTGTCTATTGGTAGAGTAAAGGATTTGTTAAATATTCATAATAAGCTAATTCATTTTCTAAAAATTAATAAGTTTTACAAAAAAGATTTTTTAGATTATGCGCATATAGGTTTTGTTGGTTATGTTGCTGATACTATTTTGGAGGTTCAAAAAACTAGAAAATTACCATTAAAAATTAGGAAAAAAATACTTAAATATATCTTAAATAAATCTATAAATTTTCCTAATATAAAAGATTATAAATATAAAACAAATAAAGATTTTATTTTTAGAAAATTTATTTATTCAAATTTTAAACAAAAAAATTTATAAGATATATTAGATGAAAAAAAAAAAAATTAGTTGTACTGCATTACAAAGTTCTATTTATCTAGCACCCGACGAATTAAGACATTGTTGTAAAAGATTTTTTTACAAAGGAGAAATGAAGGGAGATGTACAAATTTTTCCGGTAAAAAAAAATGAAGAAATCAAAATCGAAAATATTATAAAAGAAAAAAAAAAATTAGTTAAAGAAATTAATCAAAAAAAAGTAACTCCGTGTACTGGTTGTCCACATTTAGTTTTAGACGATTGGGATGATATTGAAAATTTAAATATTAAACATTTATCAATAGAAGCACATTCTGTTTGTAGTATGAAATGTACTTATTGTAGTGATGTGTATTATGGTGGAAAAAAACCCAATTATGACTTAAAAAAAATTTTAAAAGATTTTACTGATAATAATTGTTTTTCAAAAACAGTCGATGTTGCGTGGGGAGGTGGGGAACCTTTACTTTTAGAAAATTTCGAAACTTTAATTACCGATTTAACAAATAAAATTAAACCTTATTCAAACATGATTTATAGTAATGCAATAAAATACAGTAAAGTGATTGAGAGCTTTTTAAAATCAAATAGAGCTAAACTTACTACAAGCATAGATGCAGGAAACCTAGAAACTTTTAAAAGAATTAGAGGTGTAAGAGGTTTTGAAAGAGTTTTTGAAAATTTAAAAAAGTATAATGATGCTGCAAAAAAAAATATAATAATAAAATACATACTAACAGATGGAAACTATGATAAAGAAAATATTGATGGTTTTTTATCTAAAATAAAAGAATATAACTTAGAAAATTGTAGCTTCCAAATTAGTGCTGATTTTAAATTTGAAAATATAAATCAAGAAGCATTTGATAATGCGCTTTATCTTTATAAAAATTTGAAAGAATTTAACAATCTAAGTACATTTTTTGATTATCATTTGAAACCTAAAGTAAAAAAACATATTGAAAATATTCTTAAAAGTAAAAATGAAAAGATGATAACAAATTTAAATACATTATGTGATATTAGCCAATTAAAAAACTCAAATGTTATTATTTGGGGAGCTGGTGATACTGGCAGAGAGTTGATGACCAAAAGTTTTTTGCTTAAACATTATAATGTTAATATAAATTTTTTTGTTGATAAATATAAAGCTGATCAATTGATGTATAATAATTTAAAAATAAAAAAACCTAATGAAATTAAAAAATTTAATTCACCTATTATAATTGCATCAACTGCCTTTAATAGTGAAATTTATAATGAAATAATCGCAATGGGAATTAAAAAAACGAGAATTATTGATAGTTTGTTTTTATGATTAATTTCCATGAGTTAAAAAGAAAATATGACAGTGATGGTTATGTTGTTATATCTGATTCAAATTTTGAAAATGAAGCAATTTTTAAAAGTACAGAAAAATATTTTGAAGATCAATTTCTAAAATTTGAATCTAAATCAAAGTATAAAGATTTAAATTTAGATCCAAATAAAGAGGAATTTATTAAAAAGAAGGTAAGTTATAGAGGTTGGTCAAAAAAACAAATTTTATTTAGAAACCAAGATAAAAATTTAAGTGATGAAAACTCTTTAGAAGGTAAAAGAGGTGTGCTAAATGTAGTAAATATTGAGAACTCTGTTGTTAGAATCATAGAAAATGAAAAAATATTAGATTTAGCAAAAAATTTTTTAAATGAAAAAGATCTAGTTTTTCTTAATGGATCTTTTGCAGTATCTTATCCTGGTAACTTAGGAGAAGGAAGAAGATTTCATAGTGACATAACTGCGTTCAATAATAATAAAAAAATCGATGAGATTATATCAGCTAATAAGCATGTATGTAATATCATGATATTTATTTCTGAAATCAAAAATAAAAATGCTCCTATGAGAGTATTGCCCAAGTCTCATATTAAATATCAAGATATAAATAAAAAAATTTCTGAATCGATGAATATCCCCTTTAAAAAATCCTATGTTCCACAAGCACACATAGTTTTTGATGAAGTATTGGATAATCCTAAATTTGAATATCTTACTGGAAAAAAGGGCACAATTGTAGCAATGAATTCTTTTTTAATGCATGCTGCTACTGAAAATTTAACTAAAGAAGAAACTAGAAATGTAATTATTTTAAATTATGGACCAAAAAATTTTGGACTTTTCAAAAGAGGTATGAATAAAATTAAATACAAACCTTTTTATAATTACATTAAAAACAAAAAATTATTTGAATATAATACACTGGACTATAAATTAATAAAAACCAATTTAAAAAAAATTTTTAATTTTTCAAAATCGCTTATAGTTGGATTATTTAAAATAAAATTTATTCGAAAAAATATTGGAAAAGCAAAATTAAAACTTATTAGAATAATTAATCAAAAAAGAGAAAAAAATAAACTAAATATAGGAGCAGGAATAGACTGGTATCATCCTGAATATAAAATTCTGGATGCTGTAGCAAAAACAAATAATCCAGATGCAATTCAGCAAGATTTAGTAAAAAATCCTGTACTACCTTTTGATAAAAACTCTTTACAAGCTATTTATAGCTCACATTGTCTAGAACACTTAAAGCATAAGGATTTGATTATAATTTTACAGGAATGTCATAGAGTTTTGAAAACTGGTGGAGCTCTAAGAATAACAGTTCCGAATATAAGACTTTTTTTTGAGTCATACAAAAAAAAAGATATGAGCTTTATATCTTGGATGAAAGACAGTGAATATTATAAATATGATAGTTGGCTAAGAATCATATCAAGAATGATTTATGAACCTGTGGTTAACAATTTAAGCGATGACGAATTGTATCATGCATATAATAATTCAAAAAATTATGAAGATTTTTGTAATTTTTTAATTAAAAAATCAGATGAATTAAATCTTAGTAAATTTAATAAAGATAACTTTTTCCCAGACAATCACAAAAATTATTTTAATGAAGAAATAATAACAAATTATTTAAAAAATATTGGATTTAATAATGTTACAATTTCTGAGCCCGGCAAAAGTAAATTTAAGTTTTTTCAAAACACAAAAATGTTCAAAACATGTTTTGATGTAACAAGGCCTCACATGAGTTTATATGTGGAATGCACAAAATGATCTATGATGAGTTTTTTTCATATTTAAATTTAGTAAAAGCTTTAAAAAAAGCAGGTATAAAAAAAAATTACTCAGTTTTTTTAACAACTAATATAGCTTTGATGGGTCAACCAGCTAGTAAAAATAAGAACAAATTAAAGACAAAAAGTCATTGGGTCTTAAAGGCTGTAAAAGAAATTATTGGAAAAAAAGGAAATATTTTTGTTCCTACATATTCATATACTTTTCAAACAAAACAAAAAAGAATATTTAGACCAAAAAATACAAGATCTGAGATTGGATATTTTCCAAATTTTTTTTTAAAAAAAAAAGTGATTAGAAGTTTAGATCCTATGGTTTCTGTGTCTGGTCAAGGTCCTAGTGTAAAAAACATTTTAATAGGAGCATCAAATACTTCCTATGGAAAAAATTGTGTTTTTGAAAGATTGCTAAAAATAAAAAATTTAAAATGTATAAGTATTGGTTTGGGTATCAATTGGATACCATTTATTCATTATCTAGACTGGGTTAATAAGGCACCTTTTAGATATGATAAATATTTTAAAGGTTATATACAGATTAACAAAAAGTTAAAATATTTAGTAAAATGGCATTATCCAGTAAGATATTTAAACAGCAAATCATCAATTTCGAATGGATATAAACTGGGATCACTCGCTTATAAAAAAAAAATGTTTAAAGAGTCTTATATTGGTCGGGGAAAAATTTATAATATAGATTATAAAAAATACTTTAATTTTTGCATAAAAAGTTCTAAGAAAAACAAATGGATCACTGCTAATGGTAACAAAAGATAAAAAAAAAATTAGATTGGCGCTTATAGGTGGAGGTATAAATTCTAGTATTGGACCATCTCATCTCTCTGCTTTAAATTCTTCAGGTAATTGGCAAATCATTTGTGGTATATTTGGTAAAAACAAAAATAAATACTCAAAATTAATTCAAAATTCATCACTAAGAACATATAATAATATAGAGAATTTGATAAAAGCAGAAAAGAAAAATATAGACTGTGTATTATTGCTTACGCCACCAAAAGAAAATAAAAAAATAATATATAAATTAATAAAAACAAAATTACCAATAATTTCAGAAAAACCAATTTTTAATAGTTTTAAAAATTTATATAAAATTAAGTTTTTATTAAATCAAAAAAAAATTAAATTTTTAACAACTTATAATTATAGTTTTTATCCTGCATTAAAAGAATTAAAATATCTCATTAAAAAAAATCCAAAAAAATTAAATAAAATAATTATTGAAATGCCTCAACAAAGTTTTTTTCTCAAAGGTTTAAATATAAAAAAATGGAGAAAAACTGACAATGATATTCCCAATTTATTTTTGGATCTTGGCTCACATTTATATAATTTATCTTTTTATTTATTAGATATTTATCCTACAAACCTTTTGTGCAAAGTAAATTATAAAAACAACGTTGTGGTCGATTCAAACATTTGGTGTAAGTTTAAAAATAATTCAGAAGGTATTTTCTGGATCAGCAAAAATGCTGGCGGACATGATAATGATTTAAAAATTGAAATTATTTTTGACGATAAATCTTATATCTGGGAACATAAAAATCCTGACAATCTAACTTATACAAACAATAAAGGTCAAAAAATATTAATAACTAGAGCAAATAAAAATTTGAAATATTTAAACAGCCCTTCATTAAATATTTATAAAGCTGGACATCCTACTGGTTTTTTGGAAACTTTTATTAATTTTTATAACGATGCTTATAAAAAAATATCAAATAAAAAATACCGTATTAAAGAAATTGATTTTAATTTTGAGCATTCATACAAAATTTTAAATATTTTAGAGTCTATGAAAAAATCTTTTAAGAAAAAAAAATGGATTAAGATAAATGTCAAATAAAAATGCTCTGATATTTGGATCAGGTGCAATTGGGAGTCATTTGGGATACTGTCTTTCTTCTGCTGGAATTAATGTTGATTTTATTGCTAGAGGTAGACATTATGAAAAAATAAAAGAAAATGGTTTAGTTATAAAAATATTTAATAACAAAAAATTGTTAAAAAAAAAAATAATTAAAGATTCTTCAAATACAAAATTTTATAAAAATCTTTATGATGTAGAAAATGACGATTATGATTATATTTTTATTATGAATAAGATAAATAGTGTGAGTAAAAAGGAAATTAAAAAAATCTCATCCTTTGTAAAAAAAAATACATCTATTATACCACAATGTACCCAGGTACCATTTTGGTTAGATTCAAAAATTTATAAATCTTATATTAAGAAAAAAAATGATATTAATTTTTTTTATAATGAGTTTTTTCCAAAAAAAAAAATAATTGGGATGAGCGCTTGGGTATCTGCAATAATAGAGAGGCCAGGAGTAATAAAAGTAAGACATATTCAACGTGGTTATCCACTTAAGGAAGTAAATAAATATTCAAAGTTTTCCTGTAACTATTTGAGATCAAAGATTAGAAAATTTTGTAAGTCACCAAAAGTTAATAATATAAAAGCTGAATTATTTATTAAGTCTTTAAATGCTCTTGCGTTTAATCTAGTAGCTCTAAATACAAATGAAAATAACAAAAACCTTTATGAAAATAAAAATTCAAGAGATAAAATTTACCAAATAATGAGTGAAGGAGATAGTTATCTAAAAAAAAAAGGTATTAAAATTCCTCAAAGCATTGATAGTAGAATAAAACAAACTTTAAGTAGCACAGAACATACGATGAGCATGCTTTCTGATCATAGAAACAAAAGAAAAAGTGAAATAGAGCATGTTTGGGCAAGTTATATTAATTTAATGAAAAAAAATAAAATTAATATTTATCAAACATCAAAAATATATTTCGAAACTTTAAAAGTCATAAAATAAATGAATATCTATGATTACTTATATAACAACACAATTAAATATAAAAATAAAAACGCTTTAATTTTTAATAGGCAGAAAATTACATATTATGAATTATATAATTTTGTAAATTTTTATTCTAATTTTTTTTACAAAAAACATAATTTAACTCCAGGAAAAAAAATAACTATTTTGATGGAAAACTCTCTTGACTATATAATATTACTTTTAATTGCAGCCAGATTAAAACTTACAGTTCAAACATTAGGAACATATTACAGTGAAAAATTAATTCAAAATAGATTAAAAAAATTTAATCCAAATATAATTTTTTCAAAAAAACATTTGAAATTCTTTTTTCATCATAATAATAAACAAAAATTAATTTTTTTCGAATATGATAAAGATTTAATCTTATTTAAAAATTTTAAAAATGTTATTCCTAATTTTAAAAAAAAGTTAAATGATAAATTCCTAGCAGTTGATTCATCGGGAACTACTGGAAATTCGAAGACAGTCATATTTAGTGAAAAATGTAAAATACAAAGATCTTTATCAGCAAAAATTAACTATAAACTTAATTGTAGAGATATATTCATTGCTACGGCTCCTTTTGACCACTCTGTTGGCCATAGGCAAATTTTTTTACCTATAATTTTGGGTTCAACAAATATAATTTTGAAAAATTTTCATCCAAAAATATGGCTAAAAAATATTAAACAACATAAAGTAACATTTACTTTTTTAATTTCTACACAAATTACGAAACTTTTAGAAACTGTGAATTTGAATAAACAAAATATTAAATCAATTAAAAACTTTATTTCAGTTTCTACCAAGTTAAATAAGTTTGATAAAAAAAAGTTACTTAAACATGATTTTAATCTTCATGAGATGTATGGAACTTGTGAAGTTGGAACTGTAACAAGTATAAACTTAAAGAGAGAAACAATGAAAAATGATAGTGTAGGAAAAGCCCTAAAGGGAAATAAAATATTAATCATAAATAAAAACAAAATTTGTAAATCAAATAAAATTGGAGAAATAGTTTCTTACACTCCCTATTCATTTAAAGAATATTATAATTTAAAAAAAAATAATTCAGATTTATTTTATAAAAAATACTTTAGAACAGGTGACTTGGGGTACCTAGATAATGAAGGATATTTGTATTATATGGGAAGAAAAAAAAATTTAGTAAAAATAAATGGTTTAAATGTTTATCCAGAAGAAATTGAAAATAAAATTAGAAAATATCTTAACCTAAAAAATTTTATAATACTTGGAAGCAATAGTATACATGGTAAAGAGCAAATTATAATGTTTATTGAAGATAAGTATAAAAAAAATTCATTAAAATTACAAAAATTTTTTAATTCAAAATTAGAAAAATATGAAGTGCCAAATAAAATATTGTATGTTAAAAAATTACCAAGAACTAATTTAGGAAAAGTTAATATTTCAAAACTTAGCAACTATGCGATTTGATAATCCAATAAATAAGCATAAGTTTAGAATTTTTAACGACATAGCTGAGTTTGATGAGTTAAAAAATGAGTTTAGAAATAATTCAAATTATAATTTAAATCATTTAAGAAAATATCTTAAAAAAAAAGATTTAGTGAATTTTAACTTGGAACTGGATAAAATTTTAAATTATACAAATAGATTAATTAAAACATCTAAAAGAGAAAAAAAATATAAATATGTTCTTCGAAAAAAAATTAACCAATATTTTAAATTTTATTCTAAATTCAAAATAAATTCTAAAAAAATTGATAGTAAAGGATTTAAGGAACTATATACTAACGGAGGATACATTTTTAATTTAAAGATAGAAGATCTTTTAGATAAAGAAGTAAATAAAAAAATAAAAATATTAAAAAAAAGAAATGATTGGAGGCCTCCACCAGGTACTTTTGATAAGTGGATTGACCTAAGCAATAATTTTAAAAAAAAATTAAATAGTATCCTAGTAAAAGAACAAATTATTTCTATATGTAATTCATACTATTCAAAAAAAAATATGAAAGTAACTCATGCAAGATTGAATTTGTGTAAACCAACGGATAATAGTTGGAAACAATTTTTGTATGATTGCAAGAAAATAACAAAGCATACTAATTTGCATATGGACCCTCTTGAGGGTGTTCTAAAAATTATGATAAATTTAACTTATGTAAACAAAGATAATGGACCAACAGCATTCCTGCCTAAATCAAACAGATACATATACGATCCTCTTCAGTCTTTATTTGCTAGGGCGATTGCAATTGGAAACTATTGCCACAATCCTTTGTCCAGGAGAGTGGTTTTTAGATTACCTAGCTATTTGAGAGTAACAACTAATTTTGGAAGATTGATAGATGATAATAGTTCAAAAGCAAAATTTTTAGATAAAAATTTAAGATATTTGACTCATGATCAAGGAAATTGTCTTCTATTTGATCCTGGTTCCACCATTCATAACGGGGGAATAGTAAAAAAAAAACACCGAGTTTCTATTCAGGCTGTTATTGAGTAAATCATTTTTTTTTTAAAGTATAAACTTTTTCTATTAAATTTCCTAACTCACCAAATTTTTTTGAAGATGTATATTTGTTATCGAGATGAATATTATATTTTTTTTCAATAATTGTTATAAATTTGAGCAAGTTTAACGAGTCAATGAAGCCTGATTCTATAAAGTTAAAATGAACAGAAGTGTTTTTGTCAACAAATCCGAATTTATTTAAAATTTTAATTATCTCTTTTTTAATGTTATTTTTTAATTTCATACATTATTTTTTTTTGTATAAATATTCCCTGTACCTTCCACTGCCTGAGCTCCACATACTTACTTGGGAGTATATAAGATTATAATAATTTAAATTTATTGGAAAATCTTTTGCTAATATTTCCACATGTCTTTTGGAGTCAGGATATAAAAGTATATTAGAGTTTTGGTGTAAAAAGTAATTTACTTTTATTTTATTAATTTTTTTTAAGTATAAATTTAGATCATTTTTAGACATTTCTGAAAAACTATGGCAATTAAAAATTAAGTTAATCTTGCTTTTTAACTTTAAAAAAAACTCTGGGGTGCAAAGATAAATATTATTTGAATTAAAATTAATTTTTTTTTCTAAATCACAAATAATTATTTTTTTTTTTGTAAATTTTCTTAAAAAAAAATAAGATATTAATAAAGTTTCAATTATATCTACATTAATAATTGTTCCCTTAAAGCCTCTTTTTAATAATTGAAAAATTAGACCTCCATATCCTCCGCCAATTTCAGTAAATATTTGAGATTTTTTTTTTCCTATTAATTTTATTATTTTATTTGCAAAATAATCATGTCTAGGAGTGTCAACCATAATCAGCTGATTCTTTAGTTTCAGACCATAGCAATTTCCAAAATTTTTAAATGAGTTAAGAAATTTTATATCTTTATTATTTTTCTGAACAAATTCAGACCAGAACAAAAAATCTTTGTAAATATTAGAAATTAGCTCTAAATTTTTTTTTTTTGACTTTAGTTTTTTAAAATCCCAACTAATTATACCAAATGAAGAACTATTTAAAAAAAAATTAGAAAATATATTCGATAGTTTTTTTATGTTTTTTCTTTTTAATGTAGCAAGGAAATCTGATCTTTTATTATCATTTATCCAAGACCATTCACTTTTATATTTGTGTTTCTTATTTAGTGACTCATAAATTTTCAAAATTTCTTTGCAAATTTTTAAATCTCTATTAGTTAAGTCTAACTTTTTTTCTCCTAGATGCAGATTAGGACTTAACTTTGAAATATTTTTAGTCAATAATTTATCAATATTTGGAAAAGTATTCATATTTTTTTATGAAATTTTAAAGCAAAATTTTTTTCAGTGCATAAATCAAGCCAATTGAGCTATTAGT
>CEQN01083619.1_pt1 | contig 24091 bp, 21 predicted proteins | sample 427011 | NCBI WGS metagenome assembly CEQN01 (sample SAMEA2621277, study PRJEB7988) | marine metagenome | biome: marine biome (ENVO:00000447); feature: deep chlorophyll maximum layer (ENVO:xxxxxxxx); material: "saline water (ENVO:00002010), including plankton (ENVO:xxxxxxxx)" | depth 120 m
AATCTTTTCTATTTTCAAGTTCAAAATTAATTTTCTCCTGTCTTTTTTCAATTTTAATTAATTCTTCAAAAGCTTTGTAGGTTTCATGCAATAGATTTCCAGTGTTTTCAAAATCTAAATCCTGCGGCAGATATCCAATTTTACATTTTTTTTCAATAGCAAAATTTCCAGTAGTTGGATATTGTTCTTGAGCAATTAATTTTAAAAGAGTAGATTTTCCTGCACCATTTTTGCCTATAAGAGCCACCCTATCTCCATAACTTAATCTAAAATTTAAATTTTCAAATAAAGTAAAAGCCCCAAAAGAAACTTCAATATTTTGAGCGGTTAACATAATATTCTTTAATTAATCTTTTATAAACCTTTTAATATCAATTGAATCAGGCAAAACTTTATCCAAAAAAATATAATCAAACAAAAATTTAGATAAACGAGGAGCCATAAGAGAGCCTCTAGTTCCAAGACCATTAAATACAAAAAAATTTTTAATCTCTGGATGTGATCCAAGTAAAGGTCTTCTGTCAATAACTGTTGGGCGAATTTGAACATTATGACTAACAACTTCGAAAGGAATATTTAATTTATTTTTTAATTCACTTAATAACTCCGTTTTTGCCAAAGATGTTTTATTAATTGATTTATCATAATTACTGAATGTTGCTCCAACCCAAAAGAAATCTTTTTTTAAAGGAACAATAAAAAACTTTCCCTTTAATATTATTTTATTAGATAATAAAGGGGCTTTTATTATAAACATTTCACCTTTGTTTCCAGGTAAAGGAAGGTATTTGAAAAATGGGTTGAATTTCATACTATAGCCTTCACAAAAAATAATTTTTTTATAAATGTTATTTTTGTATTTAACTTGATTATCATAAATAACAATTTTTGAATAATCAAACATTTCTTCTCTATATTTTTCATTAAGAGAGCTTTTGTATCTTGATATAATCTCTCTAAAATTTAATCTACCTACATTTTTAAGCTTTCCAAATCCATATGGTGTGTTAATTTTATCAGATATTTTTAACTCTATTTCTTTATTTAAAAAAAAACTTAAATCTCTTTTTCCAGATGCTTCATTCCACTTGTTATGTTCACCTTCACTTGAAAAAATTCTTTTAATAGAGATTTGATTGTACACATCATAATCTAAAATTTTTGAAATTTTTTCATAAAATTTAATTGCATATTTATAGAATTCTACTCCATCCCAACTCATAGTATATCTTTTTAAAATGGCTGGATTCATAACACCACCAGCAACTAGAGATGAACTATTTTTTGGAGAATCAATAACATGAAAAGATATGTTATTTTTTTCTAGTTGATTTGCTAGACAAACACCTGCAATCCCAAATCCAACAATTAATACATCCATTTTTATTATAAAAAAAAAGCGTCAACTTAAAAGAGACGCTTATTTTAAAGATTAGTTTTTTTAATTATTCCACATGTCTTGTTCGTAATCACGAATAACATTTTTAATTCTTTCAGATTCTAATAGCTGACGAAGTGCGTCTTCATATATATACTCTTTTATTTCACGATCATTATAAGGATTTTCTTCTTTGTAAATTATAGCATTAAAACGTCTTGCATTCAACATCAAATCAAAAGTTATTGGCTGTGAAGCATTTCGAGAATTAAAAATCTCAGCATCATTCAAAGATTTTCTTGCATCTGGAAACCAAACCCAAAAAAGCTCAACAAAATCCTGATTTTCATCTGGTGTTTTATTTTCTTGATATTCTTTAATAAAATTCACATCAGGTGATATGGGAGCAATACCAAGTAATCGATATTTAAGCTCTCCTAATCTCTTATCGAAATACCAAGTACCTTTAATTCGATATGCTTTAATATCATATGATGTTACTCTTGTTGTAGTATAATCTTCTTCTGTAAGTTCCTCTCCTGCATTAAGTTTATCAGCACCCTGATCAGTCATTTGTCTTAGATATAAAGATTCTTCAACCTGATCTAAGGTTTTTTTATCACGAAAATAACCATCATTGTATATCTCAGTTATACTTCCATCTCTGATACCTTCAACTAAAACATCAAAAAGTGGTTTTCTTGTAGGATCAACATTCTCAACTGGATAATAATACGGAAAATTAATCCTTTCATCTAAATCAATTTTTTCCCAAATAGTTTTCGACCACATTACATCCCTATCATCAACGTATCCATATGGCAATGGCTCGTTGTCACTAGTAGCAAGTTGTTGTTCATTTAATTGCCCTATTTCCTGAGGAACGACCGCATTAAGCAAATTAGCCTGACCATAAAAGAAATCCGAATTACTTAAAATTAATAATAAAACAAAAAACAACTTATAAATTTTCATGACTATTAACCTCCTATATTAATAATTGCAGGTGCAACTTTTTTGAATTTATATTTTGGACTTTTAGGGTTTCTAACATTAACATCAAAAACTTGGACAGATTGACCACGTTTAGCTCCTCTAAGTGCAGTTTTAGCTCTAGAATCTAATTTATTTCCACGAACAGTAATTGTTGGTTTTCCTGGAACTTTAAATTTGAAACTAACCGTTTCAAGTTTAATATCAAAATCAAAATCTAATAATGCTCCTCCAATTGTAGAAATTTCAAGATCAGATTTATTCAAGGTTAAAATACCATCAAGACCTCTTACAGTAGCAACCGGAGCGGGAATATCTTTTATTCTAAATTTAGTAGAAGTAGAAACATTATTGCCATCAGGTAAAGTTGCGCTAGCTCTGATTACGACTTCTCTTCCTTTTCCAGGTGTCATAACATATTTAGATCCGCTAACTTTTCTTAATCCTGCTGCCGAAGCTGAAACTTTATTATTAGCAATTCCAGGAATAGAAATAGTCATTGGGTTAGATACACCTCGATAAACTACATTCATTTTATCAGCAGAAATAACAGCAGAATTAGGTTTAGAAATTACAGGAAAAGATTGATTTACAGGAATTTTGGATTCAACACCCTCGTTCAAAAAAACAAGATCACCAACAATCTCATGATCTCCAGGACTTCCAGTGGTTACATTTAATTTAACTCCACCTGGTATTAATTCGTAATCACCTTCTTCAAGCGGCTGACCGTCAATACTTAAGTTAACGGAATTCGGATTTTGGGCACCACCTTTTCTACCTAAAATAACACTACCATCAAAAGTTTCACCTTGATAATATGCTCCTTTTTCAGTTTTTAAAAGAGTTATATAATTTGATTCATTAACACCAGATTCTAATTCCAATTCTTTTCCTAACAAAGTTTGTAAAACATCATGTTCTGTAGCCTTAATATCTCCTTGCATCATAGTCAACTTAGCTAAAGAAGAAACCAAAGGAAATCCTTCATAATTAGCAGCTAACCAAGGCTGGGTAGTTCCATCGCTATTTGTAACATTGTGTTCAAAGTCACCGGTGTAAAAACGCTCTTCCACCAAACCTATATATTCTGGGTATTGACTACCAAAAACCTGAACCACATGACCTCTGTAGTTCATCATCATTTCAATAAAAGCTTCTCCCTCTTCAGAGACACCATTAGAATCAAAGAAAACTAAATCTAAAGCTTCACCTTTGTCCATTTCAGCATATTTTTCTAATTCTGGATCTTTTTCCCTTTGAGCTTCTGTAATTCTATTCTTAATTTCTTCAATTTTATTAGAGAATTCCTGAGACTCTTCTTTGATTTGCTTGGCTGTTCTGTCATGGCCCAACCATTTTCCTTCCTTTTCTTTTGCGTTTACTGCTATTTTTTCATAATAGACATCATTACTTTGATCCAAACGAACATTTGCTGATTGAATTTTTTTAAACATTTGACCAAATCCATCCAAAACTTCTTTACTTACATTTAAAGCAAGCATTGTTATGAATACTAAATACATTAAACTTATTAGTTTTTGTCTGGGTGTTTCTTTTGCTCCTGCCATTTTCTATATATTGATTTATATACTTTTTATTTTTTCATTGCAGAAAGCATTCCTCCATAAACACCATTTAAAGATGCTAAATTAGCAGAAAGCGATTCCATTTGTTCTTTTAATTGAGCTACATCAGCATCCATCTTTTCACGAATGTCCGATCTTGATCCAGCAGATTTAACTTGAGATGCATAAAGTTTGTTCAGTTCATCTAATTGAGAAGCAGCTTTGTCTAACTGCTCAGAATATTGAGATGAAGATGAAATAGCTGTTGAAGCTGGCTCAAGGGCCTTAGCAGAAGCCTCAAGTTTCTTGATGCTAGAAGTCAAATTATTCATTAAACCAACGTCTAATTTCGCCTCTTTCATAATTGCATCAATTTTTGCTGAAAGTCCTTGCTCTCCAGATCCTCCAGATTTGGCAGGGCTAGCTCCCTTTGCTTTTTTAACAAAATCTTCATGTTCTTCCTTAATTTCTCCTGTGTTTAATGCCGAAACAGTAAAAATCAATGCTTCAGTCCCAAGACCTATACCTAATACAAGACCCCCAGTAATTGGTCCAATTTCAAGGTGAAGAATTTTAAAAAGAGCTCCAATAATTACAACAGCTCCCCCTAATCCAAAAAGCATGTGCATTGCTACTTTACTTCTTAATCTTTTATTTAATGCTTTATCGTCCATATTTATTTTATTTTATGTTATTGTTATTACCTAAATATACTAATTTATCTTATTTTAACCTTTGGAGTACCAAGATAATCTTGCACTGTCCTAAAACCTATATAGCTTCTAGAGGTGTCAGCATACTCAAAATCTCTAGAACTAACCCTTAAAAAATATGCTACATCTTTCCATGAGCCTCCTCTAACAACTTTTCTCTGTTCTTGATTCAAAGACATATTTGGACTTAGCCCTGCAACATACTCATAAGCTCCTGAATCATATGATGAATTTGTCCATTCTGCAACATTTCCTGCCATATTATATAAATTGTAGTCATTAGGTAAATATGACTTTGCTTCAACAGTATAGACAGCCTGATCAACAGCATAATCTCCCCTCAAAGGTTTAAAGTTAGCCAAAAAACATCCACGATCATTCATAAGATAAGGCCCTCCCCATGGATATGTTCCCGAAGGAATTCCTCCACGAGCCGCATATTCCCACTCTGCTTCTGTAGGTAATCTAAACTTACTAACTAGTGGATCTCCTTTAGATTTTTGATAACTATTTTTAAAATGTGTTCTCCAATTACAAAATGCCATAGCTTGCTTCCAAGATATTCCAATAACTGGGTAATCTTGAAATGCAGGATGAGAAAAATAATCATTATGCATAGGTTCATTATATGAATACATAAAATCTTTAATCCATACTGTTGTATCAGGATAAATTTGAACTTCTTCTTTTTTTATAAATGGTTTACGGTCAATAAATTGATTTCTTGATCTTTTTGATTCTCTTGCAGCCCCCTCAGCATCAAACCAAGTATAGGAATAGACAAGTTTTTCAACATCAATTTTCATTTCCCCATCATACCAGTACTCTGGAGGGAGATATAATGAGTCCATTACTTCAGCATATAATTGATCAGGGTAGTCTTTAGTTCCCCATTCAATATCTTCATCCCAATTTAAAGGTCTTCCAGCATAAATATCTTCACTTACATCGTAGTAATTCTCACGCATATATTTTTGAAACTCCGATAACTTAGAAGTATCAGCATCTTGAAAAGCCCATCTCCCAATTCCATCTTTATCATCTGAAGTTTTTTCTTCTTCATCAGCCTTCCTTGCCATCATTGCAAGTGCTATAGAATCTTTTACCCAATATACAAATTGTTTATACTCACTATTAGTTATTTCAGTCTCATCCATGTAAAAAGAGGGAACAGTAACAGTTCTAGCTTGAGCATTTTGTAATTGAGCAACATCTTCATCAGACTTACCCATAATATATGCACCACCCTCAACAAGCGTCATTCCAAAAGGTTTTTCAGGAAACCATTTCTTCTGTTTAACACCAATTAACTCACCTTTTCCTCTCTTACCACAACTGAGCACAGTTAGAGAAACTACAATAATTAAAACAATTTTTTTCATAAGCTTTTTAGGCTCTTTATTGTTCGATTACTTTGCAAAATTATTATTTCAATGCAAAGAACCAGTAAAAACTGGCATTTTTTTTTAAATTATTTAACCTCTTTTGGAGGCTTTCCACCATCGATCAGGCAATTCATCAACACAAGCAGACCTGTAATCTTGCTCTGTGCAAGGTAATAACGTTGATCTTTTTATTTTATTATCTATATAGTTTTCATTTATTAGTTCAACCCACCATCTTTCACTCTTTTTACTTTTGTGAAAAATTAACTCTCTATCAGACAAAGTTACAATATACTTTACAAATCCATCATTAATTTTAACCGGGTACTCATTGAACCTAGATGAAACACCTTCAATAAAATACCATATTATCTGAGATAAAAGTTGATGAAACATACTATTACTTGGTAATTCAAAAACACCAAAACTAGACACCCTATCACTAATTCCAGAATATCTAGAAAGGGAGCAAATGCTCCTACTATCAATACCATTAGGCTGACCTGAAGTGTTTGTTCCAGTCGCTGTCCAAGATAGAGCCTTCATGTCTATACCAACTATATCAGCATCTCTAAAATAAGGCTCAGTTTGTGTTATATCATCAAGAACTTTTCCAAGTCTCATAGATTCAAAATATAGTTTTTCCATTAAATCCAATTCTTCTTGAGAAATAAAAAAACTTTGGTATCCTAAATTAGTAAAATTATGGAGAAAATTAGGTTCCTCCATAATTATTCGACTCATATAAGACCTTCCTGATATTAATTCTTCTTCTTGAGAAAAATCAAATTGACTATCAATTGATACTATGTTAGTTAGTTTTTTATTAATAGAATAAGACTTATAAATTGGGTAAATCATATCATGACTTCCTCCAATTAGAACGGTTATTATATTTTTTTTGTGTAATTGATTACAAATTTCTGAAATGGCAAAATATGTGTCATTAACTGACTCTCCATTAGGTAAGTTTCCTAAATCAGCAATATTAATAGTCCATTTACCAGGGAAAAGATTATAAAATGAGTTTCTAAATGAATCGAGATCGTAGTCCAAAGTTGGATAAAATGCATTTCTATTTTCAGTTATTCCAACTATTGCGATTTTCACCTGCTCCAAAGATGGAAATCCATCAGATTCGGTGTGTAATTTAATAATTTTACCAATGACTTGATCAGGTGCAATTACTAATGAGTTCAGAGAAGATTCAGAAATAGGCTCAAGTAAATCTAAACTCATTATATTTTTTTTGAAGTTGATTTTTTCTTTTTTAATTTAAAAGAGCTTAATCTTTCTTTGGCTTCTTCAAGTGTGATTTTGTTTGGATCTATATTTTTTGATAACTCAATTTTTAATTTACCCTTAATTAAATTAGACCTTCCCCATCTAGCTTTCTCTATTCTAATTCCATCTTTCTCCCAATTAACAATTAACTTATCTTTTTCCTTTTGAATTTTTTCTGAAATTAATATTTCTATATCAGAATAACTCAAATTATCAAAATCATAATTTTTATTAACATTTATAAAAAGATTATTCCATTTAACAAATGGTCCAAAACGTCCTTTTCCTTTAGTTACAGGCAAGTTTTCAAAAGTAAAAATAGGAGCTTCAGCTTTTTTCTTTTCAATTATTAATTCAACAGCAGTTTGAAAATCTATTTCTGAAGCTATCATCCCTTTACTAAGGGAAACAAACAACTTACCATATTTTATGTAGGGTCCATAACGACCATTATTAACTGTAATAACTTCTCCTTCGTATTCTCCAAGTTCTTTTGGAAGCTGAAAAAGAATCAAGGCTTCTTGTAAAGTGATAGTCTCTAATTCTTGATCTGGACCAAGACTTGCAAATTGAGGCTTATCTTCATCTTCAATATTTCCTATTTGAGCTAATGGTCCAAATTTTCCCAATCTAACTTTGATAACTCTCCCATTTTCAGGATGATTACCTAATATTCTCTCTCCTGATTCTCGTTTAGCATTTTCTTTAACATTATCAACAACATTGTGAAATTCAGAGTAAAAATCTTTGAGAACTCCCTTCCATTGCTCACTTCCATCTGCGATTTTATCAAAACTTTCTTCAACTTCTGCAGTAAAATTGTAATTTAAAATATTATGAAAATTATTAACTAAAAAGTCATTAACTATTTTACCAATGTCAGTTGGAATTAATTTACCCTTGTTTGATCCAAATTTTTCAGTAATAGTTTTTTCTTCAATATTATTATCTAACAATTTTAAGCAAATTACTTTTCTTTCTAGACCATCATCAGCTCCCTTAACAACATACCCCCTATTTTGAATGGTTGATATTGTTGGAGCGTAAGTAGAAGGCCTGCCAATACCTAATTCTTCTAATCTTTTAACTAGTGCTGCCTCGGAAAAACGGGATGGAGGTCTCGAAAATCTTTGAATACTTTCTAAATTTTTTAAGCTTAATTGATCTCCCTTTTGAATTTGAGGTAAAATCCCCTGATCTTCTTCTAATTCATCATCTGTGCCTTCAAGATATACTTTCAAAAATCCCTCAAACAGTAAAACTTCCCCATTAGCCAAAAAAGTTTCATTATGAGATGAAGAATCAATTTTAAGTTGAGTTCTCTCTAATTTAGCATCACTCATTTGAGAAGCTATGGTTCTTTTCCAAATCAACTCATATAATCTAATTTGATCGATATCTCCATCAATATTCGACTTAGTTATGTCGGTAGGACGTATTGCTTCATGTGCTTCTTGCGCTGCTTTATTCTTATTTTTAAATTTTCTAAATTGAGCATATTCTTGTCCATATCGGTTTTCAATTTCCTTAATTGATATATTCTGAGCCTCTTTTGAAAGATTTACGCTATCTGTTCGCATATAGGTTATTAATCCTGACTCATAAAGTCTTTGAGCAACTACCATTGTTTTACTAACTGAAAAATATAATTTTCGGGAAGCCTCTTGTTGAAGAGTTGAAGTGGTGAAAGGGGCGGTAGGGCTTTTTTTACCTGGTTTTTTTTCAACACTACTTATTTGATATTTGGAATTTATTGTTTTTTTTAAAAAATCTAGTGCGCTTTGTTTGTTTTCAAAATTTTGTTGAAGATGAGATTTTATTTTTTTTCCATCACTGGTTTCAAATAAAGCACTTGACTTAAAAACTTGTTTTGGAATAAAATTTTTAATTTCTCGCTCCTTTTCAACTATTAATCTTACGGCAACAGATTGGACTCGGCCAGCCGATAATCCTCCCTTAACCTTGCTCCACAAAACAGGAGAAAGCTCATATCCAACTAAACGATCTAAAACTCTTCTTGCCTGTTGGGCATTGACCAAGTTTTCATTTATAAGTCTTGGGTTTTCAATTGCCTTAGAAATGGCACTTTTAGTTATTTCATGAAAAACAATTCTTTTAGTTTTATTAATATCTAAATTTAATTGTTGTGATAAATGCCACGCTATTGCTTCGCCCTCTCTGTCCTCATCCGAAGCAAGCCATACTGTTTCTGCTTTTTTAGCCAAACTTTTTAATTCTTTAACAACTTTCTTTTTGTCGTCTGAAATTGTATATTTTGGAGAAAAATCTGATTCAACAGCAACTCCTAATTCATTTGAAGGAAGATCTGCGATATGACCAAAACTTGATGCAACTTTAAATTCATTACCTAAAAATTTTTCAATAGTTTTAGCTTTGGCTGGGGATTCAACAATAACTAAATTTTTGAACATACGGTTATAATTTTGTGACAACAAAAGTATATAGTTTTTTTTATTTATGATAAATACTTTTAATTAAGTAAATTTTTTATGACCAAAATTGATATTAAAAAAACCAGAGCTTGAGCAAAATCATTAAAAATTTTATCCATAAACTTTAACTCAAATTTTATAAAAAACATGACAATTTGTCTGGTTTTTATTATATTTGCACTTTAAAATAATGATTAAATATTTTCTACAGAATATTTCTTGAAATTTTACATTTATTAATCAGCAATGAAAGTGGTAAAAGAAAAGTTAATTAAAAAAAATCCCAACTTATATAATGGTAAACCTTTAGATAAAAAAATCTTTAAAATTTTATCTAAAAACAATGGTAACAATAAAATTATAAAAAAGAAGAACTTCTATATCGAAAGTTATGGCTGTCAAATGAATTTTTCTGATACTGAAATTGTTGCATCAATTTTAGATAAAGAAGGATACTCTAATACTAAATTAATTAATGAGGCTGATCTAATTCTAATCAATACATGCTCCATAAGAGAAAAAGCAGAACTAACGGTAAGAAAAAGACTTGAGTATTTTCAATCAATCAAAAAAAACAAAACAAATCTAAAGGTAGGAGTGTTGGGCTGTATGGCAGAAAGACTCAAACATAAGTTTCTAGAAGAGGAGAAAATTGTAGACATGGTTGTTGGTCCAGATGCATACCAAGATCTTCCTAACCTTTTGAAAGAAGTAGCAGATGAAAAAGAAGCTGTAAATGTTATTCTTTCAAAAGAAGAAACCTATGGGAATATTTCTCCAATTAGACTTAGTTCAAATAAAGTAACGGCTTTTGTTTCAATTACAAGAGGATGTGATAACATGTGTACATTTTGTGTAGTCCCTTTTACAAGAGGAAGAGAAAGAAGTAGAGATCCAAAAAGCATACTTAAAGAAATAAGTGAATTATCCTCCAAAAATTACAAAGAAATAACTCTACTTGGTCAGAATGTTGACAGTTACTTATGGTATGGAGGTGGATTAAAAAAAGACTTTGCAAAAGCAGCTGAAATTCAACAAAAAACTTCTATTAATTTTGCTAAACTTTTAAATATTGTAGCTGAAAATAATCCTGAATTAAGAATTCGTTTTTCTACTTCAAATCCTCAAGATATGACAATAGATGTTTTACATATAATGGCAAAACATAAAAATATATGCAATTACATTCATCTTCCTGTCCAATCTGGAAGCGACAAAATTCTTAAAAAAATGAATAGGCTCCATACTAAACAAGAATACATAAACCTTATAGATAATATTCGTAAAATAATTCCAAATTGTGGAATATCTCATGATATGATTGCTGGGTTTCCATCGGAAACAGAAGATGATCATAGAGAAACTCTTGATCTAATGAATTATGTTAAATATGATTTTGGTTTTATGTTTTCTTATTCAGAGAGACCCGGAACGTTAGCTGCAAAAAAAATAAAAGATGATGTTCCAAATCAAATAAAGAAAAAAAGACTTCAAGAAATAATATCTCTTCAACAAAAACACAGTAAAATAAGAACTGAGCAATACATTAATCAGACTGTTTGTGTTTTAATTGAAAAAGAATCTAAAAAAAGTAAAAATCATTGGAGTGGAAGAACAACTCAAAACACTGTTGTAGTGTTTCCAAAAGAAAATTATATGATTGGAGATTTTGTTGATGTTAAGATTATTAATTCCACCTCAGCCACTCTAATTGGAAATGCTTTAAACCATTCAAAAACTTTATAAAATATGGAAAAGCTTCAATCAATTAAGCAGAGATTTGGAATCATAGGAAACAACAGTGGTTTAAATAGAGCTTTAGAAAAAGCTCTAAGGGTTTCTGAAACTGATATTTCTGTTTTAGTTACTGGAGAAAGTGGAGTTGGGAAAGAAAGTATTCCTAAAATAATTCATCAAAACTCTAACAGAAAACATTTTAAATACATAGCAGTTAATTGTGGAGCAATTCCAGATGGAACAATCGACAGTGAACTTTTTGGACATGAAAAAGGTGCTTTTACAGGAGCCACATCAAGTAGAAGCGGATATTTTGAGGTAGCTGATGGTGGAACAATTTTTTTAGATGAAATTGGAGAACTCCCACTTCCAACACAGGTAAGACTTCTAAGAGTCCTAGAAAATGGTGAATTTATAAAAGTAGGCTCATCAGAAGTTCAAAAAACTAATGTTAGAATTGTAGCCGCTACTAATTTAAAAATGAATGAGGCTATAGCTAAAGAAAAGTTCAGAGAAGATTTATATTATAGACTTAGTACAGTTGAAATTAATTTACCTCCTCTAAGGGAAAGAAAAGAAGATATTCCATTATTGTTTAGAAAATTTGCTGCTGACTTTGCTCAAAAATATAAAATGCCAACTTTAAGACTCGATGATGATGCTCAAAATCTTTTGCAAAATTATTTTTGGAGTGGAAATATAAGACAATTAAGGAATATAGCTGAGCAACTTTCCGTTTTGGAAAAAGATAGAATTATATCATCTAATAATCTAAATAATTATTTGCCAGAAAGATCTAATCAACTACCAGCGTTAATTGAGAGTAAAAAATCAAAGTCGGATTTTTCATCAGAAAGAGAAATTCTATATAAAGTTTTATTTGATATGAAATCAGATTTAAATGATTTAAAAACTTTAACATTAGATTTAATGCAAAGTGGTAATTCAAGTGAAATTCAAGAAAAAAATCAAAATCTAATTCAAAAAATATACAAAACTGAAGACTCAGATTATAGAGCTAGCAAAGATAAGTCTGATAAATTTGATGCAAAAATCAAGACTTCAAGCTCAAATAATAATTTTAATGAGCTAAAATATGATTATGCTGAGACAGTCATTGAAGAAGAACCTCTATCTTTACTTGAAAGAGAAATTGAGATGATAAAAAAAGCTTTAATTAGAAGTAAAGGAAAAAGAAAAAAAGCGGCTGAGGAACTTGGTATTTCCGAAAGGACACTTTACAGAAAAATCAAACAATACGACCTTAATGAGTTGGAGGAATAGTATATTTTTATTATCAATTTTATTTATTGTTGGATGTAAATTTTATTCCTTTACAGGGGCATCCATTCCAGCAGGAACTAAAACATTCCAGGTTAATTTTTTTGAAAATTTGGCAGGAAATAGGCCAGGCTCAATTGTTGAGCCAGGACTAGATCAAGAATTTACGATTGCACTTCAAGACCTTTTGCTAAATCAAACTAATCTTTCTATTGTAAATAAAGAGGGTGATTTAGTTTATGAAGGAGAAATAGTTGAGTTTAGTGTGACTCCAATGTCAGCAACTTCTGAAATTAAAGCTGCACAAAACAGACTTACAATGGCAATTAATCTCAGATACTATAATATTAAAAATGAAGAAGATGATTTTGAAAAAAGATTTTCTCATTTTTATGACTTTGCGGCAGATCTTCAAGTATACGACATTAGAGACACTGCTCTTGATGAAATTTTCGAAAGAATAACACAAGATATATTTAATGAAACACTCGCAAAATGGTAAAAAGTGAATTCATAAAACTATTTTCAAAGTTCGATCCTAGAGATGTAAGTTCCGAAAGTTATTTAGAAAAAATATCTAAAATTTATCCCTACTTTCAAACAGCTCACTTTTTTTATGTTAAAACTCTTCAAGAACAAGGAAAAATAAACTTTAATAATATTCTTGAAAAAACAGCAATATTATCTTATGACAGAGATGTATTGATGAAGTGGATAAACAGAAAATTTGAAAAACGAAAAAACAACCTAGAAGTCTTAGACAAAAAACTGCCAATTAAAAATACTGCAAATGATGATTCTAAAGTCTCTAAACAAGATAATAATTCAGAATTGACTGAACAATCCACCAAAGAAAAATTAAGTTTCACACAGTGGATCTCTATTTCTTCAAATAAGTCATTCAATAATTTTTACTTTGACAGTAACGAAAATCATAATGATTGGAAGATTGTAGATTCTTTTCTCGATAAAAATCCAAAAATTAAACACTCTCAAAATTTTGATTCAATATCAAATATTGATTTAAGTTCTCAGAATATCTTTTCAGAAGAAGAGCTTATGACTGAAACCCTGGCAAAAATTTTTATTAAGCAAAAAAAATACAACAAAGCTATACAGGCTTTTAAAATTTTAAGTTTGAAATATCCAGAAAAAAATGCTTTATTTGCAGTCCAAATTAATAAAATTAAAAACTTAATTAAAACTAATCCGTAATGAGCACCTTTTACATTTTTATTTCTCTTATTATATTTTTTTGTTTTTTATTAATATTAGTTATTATGGTTCAAAATCCTAAAGGAGGTGGTTTATCTTCATCCTTTGGAGGAGGGGTTCAGCAAATGGGTGGAGTTCAAAAAACAACTGATTTTTTAGATCGTAGTACATGGATTTTGGGGGCGGCATTATTAATTTTAATTTTATTATCTAATGTTGCATTAGACAGAAATAATAAAACCTCTGACTCTAAACTTATTCAAGGAGAAAATATTGAAGAATCGATACCTGAAGTTCTTCCAAATAATTCAATTCCAGAAGAAGTTAAAGATTAATTAGTCAACTCGTAACCTTGAATCCTGACAGTATGACATTTTTATTGTCAATTATTTAATGGTTACTCTTTGGCATAGTTTATGAAAAACAATTTAGTATTAATAAATTAAATTTTTTATTATGAGTAAAATTAATATAAAACCACTTGCAGATAGAGTACTTATTATGCCTCTTGATGCAGAAACAAAAACTGCTTCGGGAATCTACATTCCTGACAGCGCTAAAGAAAAACCTCAAAAAGGAACTGTAACGGCAGTAGGTCCAGGTACATCTGAAAATCCTATAACAGTTAAAGTTGGAGATAAGGTGCTCTACGGTAAATATTCAGGAACCGAATTAAACCATGAAGGAAAAGACTACCTCATGATGAAAGAAAGTGACCTATTGGCAATTATATAAACTTATTAAAAATTAAATTATGGCAAAAAAAATAATATTTGATATAGAAGCTAGAGATGGTGTCAAACGTGGTGTTGATGCTCTAGCTAACGCGGTAAAAGTTACATTGGGTCCTAAAGGAAGAAATGTAATAATCGGTAAGTCATTTGGGTCTCCCCAGGTTACTAAAGATGGAGTTACTGTTGCAAAAGAAATAGAACTTGAAGATGCTCTTGAAAATATGGGAGCCCAAATGGTAAAAGAAGTCGCATCTAAAACAAATGATTTAGCTGGTGATGGAACTACAACCGCAACAATTTTAGCCCAAGCTATTGTTAAGGAAGGTCTAAAAAATGTTGCAGCTGGCGCAAACCCACTAGATCTTAAAAAAGGTATAGACAAATCTGTAGCATCCATAGTCGCTAATCTTGAAAAACAATCTGTTGAAGTTGGTAATTCATCAGAAAAAATTAAACAAGTAGCTAGTATTTCAGCTAATAATGATGAAAACATTGGAAGTTTGATTACAGAGTCTTTTGAAAAAGTTGGAAAAGAGGGAGTAATTACTGTTGAGGAAGCCAAGGGTACAGACACCTATGTTGATGTAGTCGAGGGAATGCAATTTGATAGAGGTTATTTATCACCATACTTTGTAACTGACTCTGAAAAAATGCTTACTGATTTAGAAACTCCATATATTCTTTTATATGATAAGAAAATTTCATCAATGAAAGATCTTCTTCCTGTTTTAGAGCCGGTTGCTCAAACTGGTAAACCTCTTTTGGTAATTGCAGAAGATGTTGATGGTGAAGCATTAGCAACTCTTGTTGTAAATAAACTAAGGGGATCTCTAAAAATTGCTGCTGTCAAGGCTCCCGGTTTTGGTGACAGACGAAAAGCTATGCTTGAAGATATTGCAATTTTAACTGGCGGAACTGTTATTTCTGAAGAAAGAGGTTTTACTCTCGAAGCTACTAAAATTGAAATGTTAGGAACCGCAGAAAAAGTAACAATTGATAAAGATAATACCACAGTTGTGAATGGTTCAGGAGATGTTAAGACAATCAAAGACCGTGTTAATCAAATTAAAGCTCAAATTGAAACTTCAACATCAGACTATGATAAAGAGAAGCTTCAAGAGCGTCTAGCAAAACTTTCTGGTGGTGTAGCAGTATTATATGTAGGTGCACCCTCAGAAGTTGAGATGAAAGAAAAGAAAGATCGGGTTGATGATGCTCTTCATGCAACAAGAGCTGCAGTCGAAGAAGGAATTGTTGCTGGAGGAGGAGTCGCTTTACTAAATACAAAGAAAACTTTAGAGAAGTTAAAAGCTGACAATCCAGATGAAGCTACTGGCATTCAAATTGTTTATAAAGCTATTGAATCTCCATTAAGAACTATAGTTGAAAATTCTGGAGGTGAAGGCTCAGTTGTTGTTTCAAAAGTTCTCGAAGGTAACTCAAATTTTGGATATAATGCCAAAGATGGAACTTTTGTTGATATGTTAAAAGAAGGTATTATTGATCCTAAGAAGGTTACAAGAGTTGCACTTGAAAATGCCGCTAGTGTTGCTGGAATGATTCTTACTACAGAATGTGCACTTGCTGACATTAAAGAGGATTCTCCTTCAGCAGCTGGAGGTGGAATGCCTCCAATGGGTGGAGGTGGAATGCCTGGCATGATGTAATATTTTTATCAAAAAAGCCTCATTAAATTTAATGAGGCTTTTTTTAATCTCTAATGTATAAACAACAAACAGGTAATTCAGCATAGACTTCATCAGGGGCTAAAACCTCTGAAGTATCATGACCACTGTTTGCAATTGATTTATGAATTTCTATAAGATCAACTCTATTTGAATTAAAAGTTAAAGTCATTCTATTTTCAGGAATATCCCAATTAGCATACTTAACTCCTTTCACAGAAAGTGCAGCCTTTTCAATTCTCATTTTACACATTTCACAATTACCTGAAACATCAAAAGAAACCTTTTCATTTTTACTATTTTGTGCAGATAAAAATGAACTAAAAATTAGCAATTTTAAAACTAAATATTTTTTCATCATTGATTAAAAATTTATAATTTATATCTAAATCCAGCATAAATCATTCTTCCCATAATTGGACCCCAAACTTGAGATGCATCAAAGTTAATATTAAATGGATTACTACTATTAATTATTGGATTTTTTTGTTTGTAATTCCCAAAATTTTCAAATCCAATATATATCTCTGAAAATTTAGAAAAAACCCTGGTTAATTGCATATTGATTATAGAATATGAAGGACTAAAGTCATTTGATTTTAAATTATTTACAACTGTTCTTTGAGTTCCTATGTGATGAACAGTAAAATCATATTTCCATTGACGATTTTTTATGTTTTGAATTGAATTCCAACTTAAACTAGCAAAAACTCTATTTCTAGGAACCAATTGCCTCTGTTTTCGCCCGCTTTTATAATTAATTGAAACATTATCATTTTTATAGGCAGAAGTAAATTGAAGTTGAGGATTTAAATCTAAATTAAAAGTTACTTGGAAACTTTTTGATGAACTGCCGTCTTGAAGATTATAGAAATGCACTCTCCCCTGTTCTTCAACATCTACAATTACCTGATTATCAAATTGAGTAGTATAATAATCAAAAATCACATCTGAATTTTTACTGAATAATTTTAAATTATGACTAACACTAACTCCATAATTCCAAGCTTTTTCTGATAATAAACCATAAAAAGGATTATTATCATTCTCAATATAAATTTGTCGATTTGAACCAAAAAGAGCTTGATTCTCAGCAAATATATTTGCAGCTTTTCTTCCAGCTCCTGATGAAAATCTAATAATTGTATTTGATTTTAATGCATACCTGAGGTGGACTCTGGGGGTAATAAATGTTCCCATATTATTATTAAAATCAATTCTCAATCCTGCTGTCCAACTTAATTTCTCAAGGTCATCATGACTCCATTCAAAAAAAGCTCCTAGATTTCTATCAGTTCTAAAATAACCCTGAGAATCAATGTTTTCATCGTATTTATCATAAGAGAAATTCAATCCAGATTTGAATTTATTATTTGTATTATTGAGGATGGAATTAAACAAAAAATTACTGTAAAAACTTTCATGTTTTATGTCATAATTTCTCAAACCAAAATATGACGATTGATTATGAAAGCTATATGCTGTTTGAATACCAAAACTTTTATATGGATATTCAGGAAAAACATAACCAACTTTTAATGCGTTGTCAAATCGTTTTGTATTTATTTCACTTCCCCATACTTTAGATGAGTTTTTATCAAACTCTTTATTAAAAAGGACTTGGCCAGTTTGTTTTTGATCATTTAAAAATCTCCAATTGTAAAAGATCAACCACCCTTTAGAAATATCAGTATACTGATATCTATTAAGAATATTAATTTGATTTGTTAGAGGAGCATCCAAAAATCCATCTTTATTATTATCTATTTTTTGAGTTCTTTGATTAAAATGAATAAACAATCCAGTATTCCAATTATTTGATATTTTTTTGTTTAGATGAGTATTTAATTCTATTCTACCATTCCTTGATCCGTAGAGATTTATAAAAAAAGGATCATTAGAAAATGGTTTTTTTAATTCTGCATTAATTTGCCCAGCAATACTTTCAAAACCATTAACAACACTTCCAGTTCCTTTAGAAATCTGGATGCTTTCAATCCAAGTTCCGGGGGTAAAAGTTAATCCAAATGCTTGTGATGCACCCCTAACCATTGGTATATTTTCTTCAGAAATTAAAATATAAGGACTTTTTAAACCAAGCATATTTATTTGCTTTGTTCCAGTTAATGCATCTGAAAAATTTACATCTATTGAAGGATTAGTTTCAAAACTTTCAGAAAGATTACAACATGCTGCTTTTAATAGCTCATTAGCATCTACAAGAATTGTATTTTGAGTTTTAGTAAATGAAAGTTTAGCTGATTTTTTTCTTTCAACTAATGAAATCTCATCAAGATTATTAGTTAGATCGCGATTTAAGAAGTGAATGAATTTTTTATTAGAACTTATTTTAATAGTATCGGATTTAAAACCTAGATAGCTTATTACAAGATTTTGTTTCTTATTAGAACGGTTCAAACTAAAATCACCTAAACTATTTGTAATAGTTCCTTCAGAAGTTCCACTCCAATAAACACTAGCACCTTCTAGAGCAAGTGTTTTAGAGTTTTCTCTATAAACAACTTTTCCTTGAATAATTTCTTGTGAAAACAAAAAATTAGTGACTAAGAAAAAAATATAATTAAAGTATTTTATTTTCATTAATTTGATTTAGTTATTAATTTATTTGAATTAGGGAGATTTAATTGATAATAGAGGATTATCACCCATAAAATAATAACTGACCATTAAAAATATATATTTCTGTTTTAAAATTAGGAGGAGGCGGATCCCAAAATCTATGAATTTTTAGAAGTGAAATGCTTTTTGGGAAATACAACATTAAGTTTTTATTCTCAAGTTTGAAGTTTTGAAAATTTGTCTCAAATACAGATTTAATTTGGGAATCAACAGAAATTAAACTTAATTGAGTATCCTGACAACAGTTTTTTTCTGTAAAGTTTTTAGCAGGTTTTGACTCCATTGATTGAAAGTGGTGCATGCTGCACTTTTTAGGGGTATCAATGAAAGAAATTGAGGATAAATTACCACCACAAAGATGTAGATTGAGATTAAATCCTAACTGATTATAAATTAATATAAAAGAAATCAGAATGCTTATAACTTTATTAATCAATTTCATATGGTAAAAATACATGATTTAATTTAAAAAAGTCAAAGCCATTGAAATCATAATAATATTCTCAATTAATGTAGCCTCTGTCATTGGAAGTTTCAGGGATGTTCCAAGGCATGCACATTCAATTTCTTTTTTATTTATTAGGGTCTTAATTATTCCGTAAGTCGTAATAGATAAAATAAAAAAAGTGATTAATGAAATAATTTGAACTTCAAATCTAAATAAAAAACAGACTCCCAAAATTAATTCTATAAATGGATAGGTTTTAGCATAAAAAGGAAACTTCATAGCTAAAGGATCATAATTTGAAAAACTTTGAGGAAATGAAGAATAATCTATTAATTTGAATAAACTAAATGTTAAGAAAAACAAACCCATAAAGTCGATCATAGCTATTTGAATTTTAAAATCATTAAAATTTATAAATAATGTTAAAAAAATTAAATACATGAAAATTAAAACTAGTGGCTTAAGCTGAATAATTTTACTTTTTATTTTAAAATTATTTACTTCACTAATTAAATACTTTGACCCTAAAATATTTTGTAGTTGTTTCCTATCAATGATTTTTGGAGAAGATATTGTGATATTTTTCTTTTCCAAACAGACTTTTACACTTTGGATGTCTGGTAATTCAAAAGTTTTTTCTTCAATAAAATCTTTGCAACTTTTACACGTCATTCCAGATATGTTGAATGTTTTTTTCATAATATAAAGTTACTTTAAATTTTGGAATTTTTGTTTTAAAAAAAACACGATAGCCTCAATAAATTTGATAATTTAGCATAAAAAAACATTGAATTCTTTTTATGACATTATAAATAAAATTGATGCCTTTTTAATTAATGAATCTTTTTCATTTAAGGAATCGCTTTATCAAATTTGTAAAATTTTAAAATCAAATATTTCATATTTTGATTGGGTTGGATTTTATTTTGCTGATCATAAAAATAAAGAACTCATTCTTGAATCGTATATTGGCGATAAGACTGATCATAATAAAATTCCATTTGGAAAAGGAATATGTGGTCAAGTTGCTATTTCTAATAAAAATTTTATGGTTCCAAATGTTAAAGATGAAAAAAACTATATATCATGTAACATAAACGTCAAGTCAGAATTAGTAGTTCCAATTTTTTTGAATGGAAAAAATATTGGTCAGATTGATGTAGACTCAAATACCCTTAATCCATTTAATCAAAATGATGTCAAGCTTTTAGAACTAGTATCAAGAGCCGTTTCAAAAAAAATGAAAAAAAACAAAATAATATTGTATGAACTCAATTAAAATTTCATCAGCATTAATTTCAGTATTTGATAAAAAAGGTCTTAAACCCATTTTAGAAAATTTAGTCAAAAACGATATTCAATTGTATTCTACAGGTGGAACCGAAGAATATATTCGTTCACTTGGCTACAAAGTAATTCCAGTTGAAAAATTAACAAATTATCCATCAATTCTTGGTGGAAGAGTAAAAACTTTACATCCGAAAATATTTGGAGGAATTTTAAACAGAAAAGACAACAACTCAGATATAAAGGAATTAAAAAAATTTGAAATCCCTACAATTGATTTAGTAATTGTTGATCTCTATCCCTTTAAAGAAACCCTCAACTCTGGAGCTAATGAAGATGATATAATTGAAAAAATTGACATTGGAGGAATTGCATTAATTCGTGCATCTGCAAAGAACTTTAAAAATGTAGTCTGTGTTTCTCAAAAATCTGATTATTCGACTTTATTAAAAATTTTAAATAAAAAAAATTGTAAAACTACATTATTACAAAGGAAAGATTTTGCTTCAAAAGCTTTCAAAGTTTCTTCTGATTACGACACAGAGATATTTAATTATTTTAATGATTTTGAACAAGTTTTAAAAATCAGTGAGAATAAAAGTAAAAAATTACGTTATGGAGAGAATCCTCATCAAGAGGGTCTTTTTTATGGAAATTTAGATGATCAATTAGAGCAAATTAATGGAAAAGAAATTTCTTATAACAATCTTCTTGATATTGACTCAGCAATACATCTAATGAATGAATTTAAAAACTCTAAACCAACCTTTGCAATTTTAAAACACAACAACGCATGTGGATTAGCCTCTAGAGATAATTTAACTGAAGCATTTAAAGATGCATTAGCAGGTGATCCTATTTCTGCTTTTGGTGGGGTTTTAATTTGCAATAAAGAACTAGATGTCTTGACAGCAAAATCAATTAATAATTTATTTTTTGAAGTAATCATTGCCCCAAATTATGATTTTGAATCTCTAAAAATTCTTAAATCAAAGAAAAACAGAATTATATTAATTCAAAAAAATCATACTTTACCTAAAAATATTATAAAAACTTGTCTTAACGGATATTTGTTGCAGCAAAAAGATTTTATAACTGACAATAAAAAAGATTTTAAAAATGTTACTAATAACTTACCAACTGAAAAAGAAGTTTTAGATCTTATTTTTGCATCAAAAATTAGTAAACACACTAAATCCAACACAATAGTTTTAGCAAAAAATCTACAGCTAATATCCTCAGGCACAGGCCAAACCTCCAGAGTTGATGCTCTAAAACAAGCTATAGATAAGGCTCAAAATTTTAATTTTAATTTATCAGGAGCAGTGATGGCTAGTGATGCTTTTTTTCCTTTTCCCGACTGTGTAAAAATAGCTAATGAACATGGAATAAAATCTGTAATTCAACCTGGTGGCTCAGTCAAAGATGAATTGTCAATTAAATATTGTAATGAAAATAATATGAAAATGGTATTTACAGGAGTTCGTCATTTTAAACATTAAATACTTATCTTTAAAGCAATTAACTTAACACCATGGGATTTTTTACTGAAGAAATTGCAATTGATCTAGGTACGGCCAACACTCTTATTATACACAATGATAAGGTAGTGGTTGACAGTCCATCAATAGTTGCAATAGACAGAACTACTAATAAAATTATAGCAATTGGAAATGAAGCTAGTATGATGCAAGGGAAAACGCATGAAAACATTAGAACTGTTAGACCTCTAAAGGATGGAGTAATTGCTGATTTTAATGCGTCTGAGCAAATGATTAGTAAGCTTATCAAAAGTATTCCTAGTTTAAAGAAACGATTTATTACCCCTTCATTAAGAATGGTTATTTGTATTCCTTCAGGGATCACTGAGGTTGAAATGAGAGCTGTAAAAGAATCAGCTGAAAGAGTTAATGGGAAAGAAGTTTATCTAATTCATGAGCCTATGGCAGCTGCAATAGGAATTGGAATTGATATTATGCAGCCTAAAGGAAATATGGTTGTAGATATTGGGGGAGGAACAACTGAAATTGCTGTAATTGCTTTATCAGGAATTGTATGTGATAAATCAATAAAGATTGCTGGAGATGTTTTTACAAATGATATTGTTTATTATATGAGAAGTAAACATAATCTTTATGTTGGAGAAAGAACAGCTGAAAAAATTAAAATTCTCATTGGAGCTGTAATTGATGATCTTGAAAACCCTCCTGATGATATGTCGGTTCAAGGAAGAGATCTTTTAACCGGAAAACCAAAACAAACAATGATTTCATATGCTGAAATAGCAAATGCTCTAGACAAATCTATTATAAGAATTGAAGATGCAATAATGGAAGCTCTAGCTCAAACTCCTCCTGAGTTAGCAGCTGATATATATAATACGGGTATTTATCTTGCAGGAGGAGGCGCTCTACTTCGTGGACTAGACAAAAGACTTTCAAGAAAAACTGATCTTCCAGTTTATGTAGCTGAGGATCCATTGCAAGCAGTAGTCAGGGGAACAGGAATAACTTTAAAAAACATTGATCAATTTAAAACAATATTGATTAAATAAAGTAATGCAGCAAATAATCAATGCGATTTTAAGAAATAAAACTTTTATTCTTTTTATTACCTTATTATTTCTTTCTCTAATATTTTTAAGAAATCGAAGTTTGTATCATCAATCAAAGTTTAATAAAATTTCAATTGAATTTACAGGAAGACTATTTAATATATCAGCTTCATTTAAAGAGTATTTAAATTTAAAGAAAACTAATGAAGCTTTATTTTATGAAAACAAAAAGCTTATTGAAAAAAAAATAAATTCAAAAAAACATTTAAACGAATTCAATGATTTATATCATGTTTTTAATGGAAAAATTGTAAAAAATAGCATCAAATCATCAAAAAACTATCTTATTATTAATAAAGGGAAAAAGGATAGTATTTATAAAGAAATGGGTGTGATTTCTTCTAGAGGAATTATTGGAGTAATTAGCTCTGTTTCTGAAAATTACTCGAGTGTTATTTCTGTCTTAAATACAGATTTACAGATAAACGCTAAATTTAAAAAAAATAATGCTTTCGGATCATTGAATTGGGATGGAAAAAAAATCAATCAACTAAAATTAAATGATATTCCAGTAATAAATGATGTCAGAATAGGTGACACTATTGTAACTGGTGGAATGTCAACATATTTTCCTGATGGAATTTTTATAGGACTTGTAAGTAATTATAGTTTTATTGCAGGAAAAGGATACTATAATATTGATGTTGAATTAAATAATAGTATAGGTAATGAAGTC
>CEQN01069600.1_pt1 | contig 23928 bp, 20 predicted proteins | sample 427011 | NCBI WGS metagenome assembly CEQN01 (sample SAMEA2621277, study PRJEB7988) | marine metagenome | biome: marine biome (ENVO:00000447); feature: deep chlorophyll maximum layer (ENVO:xxxxxxxx); material: "saline water (ENVO:00002010), including plankton (ENVO:xxxxxxxx)" | depth 120 m
ATATAAAAAATAAATCATCTAATGATTTTTGTAAAGTGTATCCAATTGCATCAATTACTAAAAATTCTTATGGAGAGGAGATGAATGAATTAATAGATTTATTCAAAGAAGGAGCTGTTGCCTTTTCTGATTCTAACCTACAAAATTCAGAATTAATTTTGAATGTTCTTTTATACTTAAAACAGTTTAATGGTTTATATATATCAAATCCGAAAGACGTATACTTATCTAAAGGATTAGTAAATGATGGATTAAACAGTAATATCTTAGGGTTAAAATCTATTCCTAGTATTTCAGAGATAATTGGAATAGAACGTGATCTATCGATACTCACATATTCTGAGGGAAGAATTCATTTTTCAGGAATTTCAACAAAAGAATCAGTTAACTTGATTAGGAAAGCAAAAAAGATTGGTCTTAATGTAACGTGTGATGTTCCAATATATAATCTAATTTTAGATGATAATGAGATCCTTGACTTTGACACTAATTATAAAGTATTTCCACCATTAAGATCTACCTCAGATATTGATGAACTATTAAAAGGTTTAGATGATGGAACAGTTGATGTTATAACTTCAAACCATGAGCCCCAAGATTTTGATTCAAAAAATTGTGAATTTGAAAAAGCTAGTTTTGGGATTATTTCTCAACAAACTTTTTTTTCTAATCTTGTTGAATTATCTGGAAAAATTTCATTTGATAAATTATTAACGAAGATTACAGTAAATCCAAGAAATATTTTAGGTATTACAAACCCAGAAATAAAAGAGGGAAGCTATGCATCATTAACAATATATGATGAAAAAGGATCTTGGGATTATAATGATTCAACAAACTTATCAAAATCTTCAAATTCCCCTTGGATGAATTGGTCTTTGAGAGGTAATGTAAAGGGTGTTGTATCTGGAAATAAAACTAATATTGTATAATGGATCTTTCTATTATAATTCCGGCTTTTGATGAAGAAAAATCTATTTCTCCGTTATGTAATCAAATTCAAAAGAATTTAAAAGATAGAAATATTAAATATGAAGTAATTTTAATTGATGATGGAAGCCAAGATAATACCTGGGAAGAAATCATAAAAGTTTCTAAAATGACTAAAAATATTATAACAATTAAATTTTCAAAAAATTACGGAAAATCTGATGCTCTTGATGCTGGATTTAAATGTGCAAAGGGTGATTTTATTCTAACTATGGATGCAGATCTTCAAGATGATCCCTCAGAAATTTATCCTCTTTATGAAATGATAATATCTAATGATATGGATTTAGTTTCAGGGTGGAAAAAGAAAAGAAATGATCCGCTTTCAAAAACAATTCCTTCGAAGTTTTTCAATTTTATTACTAGAAAGTTTTCTGGGATCGAATTAAACGACTTTAATTGTGGAATTAAGATTTATAAAAAAGAAGTAATTGATTCTATAAATTTATATGGTGAAATGCATAGATACATCCCTCTTATAGCTAAGTGGAATGGATTTAATAATATAGGAGAGAAGGAAGTTAATCATAATAAGCGTAAATTTGGTATAACAAAATTTGGAATGGAAAGATACGTAAGAGGTTTTTTAGATTTATTATCTGTTAGTTTTGTATATAGATTTAAAAAGAGACCAATGCATTTTTTTGGTTCAATTGGTGTTGTTTTTTTCTTATTGGGTTTCTTATCAGTTGGATGGATAGTTTACGAAAAAATTTCTAAAATCTCGCAGAATATTTCTTTAGAACTAATAAGGCCAGTTACAGATCAACCTATATTTTATATTGCTCTTGTCTCAATTATTATAGGAGTTCAATTATTTTTAGCAGGTTTTCTGTCTGAGTTAATTATACAAATTAACTCAGACAGTAAAGGATATATAATTGAAAAATCTGGTAATGACAAAAAAAATTAAATTCTCAATTGTAATTGCAGTTTTTAATAGGCCTTCTGAAATAGAGGAACTTCTCAAAAGTATATCTCTTCAAGATTATAGGGATTTTGAAATAATTATAGTCGAAGATGGTTCTGAAAAGTCATCAAAAGAAGTTGTCAACTCATATAATGATAAATTAAATATTTTTTATTATTTCATCAAAAATCGAGGTCCTGCATTAGCTAGAAATTTTGGTGTTTCAAAATCAAAGGGAGAATGGATAATATTTTTTGATTCCGATTGTACTATTCCGAGTAATTATTTTTTTGAGGTAGAAAAATATCTGAAGATAAAATCAATTAATTTTTATGGAGGTCCTGATATGATGGATAAAAGTTTTTCATATCTACAGAAATCTATTAATTTTTCTATGACTTCTTTATTGACAACAGGTGGTATTAGAGGAAATAAAAAATCTATTGATAAATTTCTCCCTAGATCGTTTAATATGGGAGTTAGAAAAAAGGATTTCGATAGTGTTAAAGGTTTTTCAGATATTAGACAATACGGTGAAGATCTTGACTTATCATATAAGTTAATTTTTTCAGGTAAAAAATCGGCTTTGATTTCAGACGCGAAAGTTTTCCATAAAAGAAGGGCTGATATATTTAATTTTTTTAATCAAATGTTCAAGTCTGGAAAAGGAAGACATTATCTTAATTTAAAGTATAAGAATACCTTTAAATTATTTCATTTATTACCAAGTTTATTTTTGTTAGGTTTTATATTAGGTATTTTACTATTTGCCTTTAATTATTTTAAATATTCAAATATAATTTTAGGCCTTTATATGATTTATAGTCTCCTTATTTTTATTTTCTCAACTATAATTAATAAAAATCCAATAATTGGGTTTTTATCTGTAGTTACAACATTTTGCCAGTTTTTTGGTTATGGAGCTGGTTTTATTTACGCCCTAGTAAAAAAATAATTTTTATTTTGTAACAAGGAAAAGATCTTCCTTTTCATCAATTCCATATTTACGAATTTTATCCTTTTCTAGAAATTTATTTGATTTAATTTTATCAACTTTTAGACCAACTGAAGAAAGTCTTTTTTTATAATCCTTCCCATATTTTCTTACATGATCAGATTGACCATAAACTATTTCTCTTTCTTTCTTATCTACAATATTCTTATCTTCAATTGTAATTTTAGGGATTGGAAAATAAAATGGAACTTGAACTATACCTTTACCTCCTTTTTTTAATACTCTTTTAATTTCTTGTAAAGCTTTAATGTCATTATCAACATGCTCTAAAACATGATTACATATAACAAAATCAAATATGTTATCATCAAAAGGCATATTATGAATATCCATCTTAATATCTGCTAATGGTGAATTTAAATCAGCAGTTACATAATCTATTTTTTTATTTTTTTTAAAAGTTTCGATAAGACAATTCTCTGGAGCAATATGTAAAATTTTGTTATTTTGATTTAAAATCGAAGTTTTTTTCTTTAGATAAATAAAAATTAATCTATGTCTTTCAAGTGATAGGCAGTTTGTACAGAGAGCATTTTCTCTTGTCACTCTTCCATAGGGAAAAAATTTTCTAAACTTTTTATTACATATTGGACATTCAACATTATTTCCAATATATAAAGCAGATAGTAATTTAAATATTGGTTTGCTTACTCTTTGAAGATAAGTTCTAGGAACCTTTTTTAATAGAAAACCTATGAATGGCTTTATCATTTTTTTAGATTACCAATGTAATTAGTTGGGGAAATTGATAAAAGCTCACCTTTAACTTCATCATTTACTGGAAGTTTGTTTATAAATTCTTTTAAAGACTTCTGATTTATTTCATTATTGCCTCTTGTTAAATTTTTTAATAACTCGTATGGATTTTCAATATTTTCTCTTCTTAATATTGTTTGGATCCCTTCTGATATTACAGCCCAGTTATTGTTTAAATCTTTTTCTATTTCTTTTTTATTTATATCTATTTTATTTAATCCTTTAATAATTGAATCAAAAGCAATTTTTGTATGGGCTAGTGGAACACCAATATTTCTAGAAACTGTAGAATCTGTTAAGTCTCTTTGTAGTCTTGATATAGGTAATTTTTCAGCTAAAAAAATAAATTGAGAATTTGCTAGCATAAGATTTCCTTCGGCATTTTCAAAATCTATAGGATTCACTTTGTGAGGCATAGCCGATGAACCAACTTCATTTTTATTAACTTTTTGAATTAAAAAGTTAATTGAAATATAATGCCATATGTCTCTACATAAATCAATTAAAATTGTATTAATTCTTGACATATTATGAAATATAGCTGCCATATTATCATAATGTTCAATTTGAGTTGTTGGATTTGATCTTTCCAATCCTAAATCTTGAAGAAAACTTTCAGCAAAATCATTCCAATTTATTTTTGGGTATGAAACGTAGTGAGCATTTAAATTACCAGAAGCTCCTCCAAATTTTCCATTATTAGGAATGTTTAGTAATAATTTTATTTGATTTTCTAGACGAATAGTAAAAACATTTATCTCTTTTCCTAATGTTGTTGGTGACGCGGGTTGTCCATGAGTTCTTGCAATCATTGATATTTCATCTGACATATTTGATATATTATCCAATGAAATAATTAAATTCTTTAATTGAGGGAGTATAATATCATTAATTGATTCTTTTAACATCAATGGTATTGCTGTATTATTTACATCTTGTGACGTAAGTCCAAAATGGACAAATTCTTTGTATTTATAAAGACCTATTTTATCAAATTGATTTTTTAAAAAATATTCAACAGCCTTAACATCATGATTTATTTCTTTTTCAATTTCTTTTATTTTCAAAGCATCTTGATGGCTAAAATTCTGATATATCAATCTGATATTTCCCCTTTCTTTCTCAGATAAATTTTTTAAAGTTTCTATTGGTAATTTTGATAATGCTATGAAATACTCAACTTCTACAAAGACTCTATATTTTATTAGACCATATTCAGAAAAATAAGGAGAAAGTGATTCTGTTTTTGAATAATATCTTCCATCAATTGGTGAAACAGAAAGGATGTTATTTAAATCATTATTCATCTGTAAATTTAGGTAATTATTGTAACAGATGACATATATTCACGTTATTAAGATTAATTTTTATAGAAATGTCAGATAATACTAACGTTAAAGTCAACATTGATGGCAAAAACTTTGAATTTGTTATGGGTAGAAACGATAATGTTTTAGATTCTGCTCTAAGTGAAGATATTGACTTGCCTTATTCTTGTCAGAGTGGAGTGTGTACTGCATGTCAAGGAAAATTAGTTTCTGGGACAGTTGAAATGGAGGTTACTGATGGACTATCTGATGAAGAAATGGATGAAGGATATATTTTATGTTGTCAAGCTCAACCAACATCGGATGATCTTGAGATTGAAATAGAATAAAAATCCTTTCTCTTTTACAATTTTTCTTTGAAAATGATTAAATAAAATAATAGATTTGCTGATATTTTTTTCTATATATAACTCATGAGACAACTAAAAATTACACAATCAATAACGAACAGAAGAGAAAGTCATACTCTTGAAAAGTATTTTACTGAGGTAAGTGGAGTTCCTATGATTACTCCAGAGGAAGAGGTAAGACTTGCTAAAGAAATTAAAAAGGGTAACCAGGATGCATTAGATAAACTTGTAAGAGCTAACTTGAGATTTGTTGTGTCTGTTGCTAAACAATACCAAAATAGGAGTTTACCTTTAAATGACCTTATTAATGAAGGCAATTTAGGATTGATCAAAGCAGCAAAGAAATTTGATGAAACTAAAGGTTTTAAATTTATTTCCTATGCTGTTTGGTGGATAAGACAATCAATTATGCAAGCTCTAGCGGAACAATCAAGAATAGTTCGTCTACCTATGAATAAATCTGGAGCTATAAATCAAATAAGAAGGGCATATGCTGAACTTGAGCAAAAATATGAAAGAGAGCCAACAGAAGAAGAAATCGCAGAATCATTAGACATGAAAACAACTGAAGTTAGAAGTACTTTAGGTGCTGAAGTTAAACAAATGTCAATGGATGCACCATTTGGGGAAGATGATTCTGGATCTCTATTAGATGTATTAGAAAATGATTCAGAAGGTCCTACTGACACTGGATTAGTTTTTAACCATTCTCTTAAAATTGAAACTATGAGAGCTTTATCAACTTTAACTCCTAGGGAAAGAGATGTTGTTTTAATGAGTTTTGGTATTGGTTTTGATAATCCATATACATTAGAAGAGATAGGAGACGTTATGGGTCTAACTAGGGAGAGAGTCCGACAGATTAGAGAAAAGGCTTTACAAAAACTAAGAGAGCCTGGAAAAAATAGAAGACTTAAAGAATTTTGTGCTAATTAGATTAAGTCTTTTAAGTATCTTATTTTAATTTTCATCGTAAACTTTTATTTATTAACTAAGTAACATATTTTTATAAATTAATTTTAAAGCTGTTTAAATTGAGTATGAACTACACTAAATTTTTTTTATTTCTTTCAGTATTATTTATTGCATTTTCTTGTAATGATCATGATCTCGAAAATGTAAGAGATAGAAAATATATCAAAAAACAGTCAATTATTGTTGGTAATCAAAAATTTGATGGGCCTGAAAAATATATGTATTATCATGCCGCTGTAAAGCATGGGAATGATGATTTATCTCAGCCATCAATTCATAAGCAGTATAAGCCAGGTTATAAAAATATAGAGTTAAATAAAGCGATTGCTAACCTAAATAAAAGTCAGTTTGTTAATCAATCTAGATCTGGAAATAACACATTTTCAGCATATGCTAAAGATAATGCTGTTTTTATTGAAAGAGGTCCTTATAATGTACCTGGAAGAACTAGAGGAATACTTGTTGATGCAGCTGATCCAAGTGGTAACACATGGATAGCTGGAAGTGTAGGTGGAGGTTTATGGAAAACCTCCGATGAAGGTGTTACTTGGAATTCAATTACTAGTGAAATGGATAATATTGCTATTTCATGGCTCGCACAGTCTCCATCAAATCCCAGCATTATATATGTTGGTACAGGTGAAAGTTGGGTTGGATCATTAGGTGATATTGATGGGGCTGGAGTATACAAAAGTTCCGATGGCGGTAACTCATGGTCAAATATCTCTCCAAAAGACGATGAAGGTTACGTAGACCCTAATTTTACAAATATTAGTAGAATTATATCTGACCCTAATGACTCTGATATTGTTCTAATTAGTACTGAAGGATCAAATGGAACTAGTAAAATATATAAGTCCACAGATGGTGGTTTAAGTTGGGTTCAAAGGTATAATGCATCTGGTGTAATTCAGCAAATAATTGCTTCACCTAGTGATTTTAATATTCAATACGCTGCAATAAATGGGGTAGGTGTTATGAGATCTGTCGATGCAGGTTCAAGTTGGACAAACCCTGGGGGAATAGGTATGATAACTACATTATCTTACGATAATGCAGATGGTATTCTACAAGGAAGTGGTGGTGGTAATTTTGGCAGACTTGAGGTTGCGGTTTCGCACCAGGATCCAAATACACTTTATGCTGGAGTAAATGGTAATTCTGCTTCATATTTGAGAGTTTCATATGATGGTGGAACAACTTGGAATCTTCTTAAAAATGAAGATGATACTGATGATGATTGGTTAGAAAGTATAGGTTGGTATGCAAATACTTTAAATGTGAACCCATTTAATGATAGTATAATATATTATGGAAGTCAAGACGCAGCGAAGGCTAAAGTTCTACCTATCGATGGTACATCCTTCTCAGGAAGTGCAGCTGTAGTATCTTTAGATAATATTTCATCTCACCTTAACCTTGTAAATATATGGGGTGGTTCTACAATTGGTTCTGATACAGAATGGGCAGATAATTCTGAAAAGCCTCAATTAGTTGACATTGAAGTAAGATTTGGGCCAGGTAAAAAACAAAAAGCATACAGATTTTCAGTCCCTGAAGGTGCAACTTTTGGAGTTCCACATAATAACTACAAATATCAGGGCGATGTAGAAGTGCCATTTGAAGCATGGAATATTTCAGCAGATCCCGAAGAGCAAATTACAATTTCATTTAGAGATAACAATAATAATGGCGTATTTGACTTACTTCCAGATCAAGGTGATAGTAGAGAATATATATTTCCGCAAAATGTTTCATATGATCCAACTATGTCTCAGGCAGATATAGTCGGTGATGGTACTCCAGAAAATAGTGCATCATTATATGGACAGCTATATAAGACATTATATTTGTTGTGGCCATATCTTGCAAATGGTGTCTCATGGGACCCTGATAATATACCCGAGTCTTCAATAAAAATTGAATTAGTCAACAGAGACTATAAAACATTAACAAAGTCTGAACAAATACTAACTAACTATTATGGAAATAATGGAACTCGAGATGTTAATGTAAATGTTCATGTTGATCACCATAGTTTTGAAACTATTATTGATTCAGAAACAGATAGTACATTTAGAGTATTACTCACTACTGACGGAGGAGTTTATAATACAGTATCTGGCAAAGATCCAGGTAGTGACGGTGATTTTTTACAAGGTGGTATACAAGGTGGAAGTATATGGTTTACACCTGCTGGTGGATATAACACAACTCAATTCTATGGTGCAGATAAAATAGTTGGTGTAGATAGATATATAGGAGGAGCACAAGACAATGGAACATTTGGAAACCTAAACGGAAAATTTGGTGGTGATGATGTTGATAATGCAAATGCTACAACGAATTATGATTATCTTATTGGTGGTGACGGTTTTGAAGTCATAGCTCACCATACAGATCCAAATAAACTTTTTGGTGGAAGCCAATTTAATAACTTTTGGTATACACATAATGGAGGAGATAACTGGACAAATGTATATTCTGATTTAGAAGGAAATGGGCCTTTTGTTAATAGAGTTTCTACCTCATATCAATTACCAGACGTATTGGCTGTAGTATCTGATGCTGGAGTAAATATATCGCAAGATTTTGGAGCTAGTTGGGAGAATACACGTATAACAGGCTCTTGGGGATTTTGGTCAGGTACTGATGTAGAAGTTTCAATGGCAAATCCTAGATTTATTTGGGCAGGAGGAAGAATGACTTCAACAGGAAAAATATTTCTATCAAATGATTACGGGACAACATTTGAACCGGTCAATAACTATAACAATGTAGGTGTAATTTCTGGTCTTTATTCACATCCAACTGAAGATTCAACTGCATATGTTTTATTTGGATATAAAGGGTACGCAAAAGTCATAGAGACAAAGGATTTAGGACAAAGTTGGGTCGATATTACTGGATTTGAGAATGAAAACGGAACATTTGCAGACTACTCAAATAATGGATTTCCTGATGTTGCAGTTTACAGCTTTTTAGTTATGCCTCATAATACAGATATTATGTGGGCTGGAACTGAGATTGGATTATTTGAATCGACAAATAATGGTCAGACATGGCATAAGGTTATTGGAGACTTACCAAATGTCACAATTTGGGATATGAAAATTAAAGATGAAGGTCAGGTTGTTATTGCTACACATGGTCGTGGAATATGGACAGCTACTTTAGAAGATTTAAAGAATTTTGTCCCTAAGCCAACTACATTACCACCGGTTATAGTTCAAGCTGCTCAGTCTGAAAGAGAGGATGCTTATGAAATTAATATTAAAGTGGAATTGATGTCAGCATATGATTCTCTTGATATAATTGCAAACGGTAACCAAAGTGGAAGATTTTATGATACCGATGATATAGGTGAACGTGATTATATGATTGGTGTAAATGATTTTGGCGACTTTGAATTGCAAGCAATTGGTTATGAAAATGGTGTACAATATCAATCTGCAATTTATAATATAGTTGTAAGTCCTGTTTTAGCACCTAGAACTGAATTTAGTACTAATTTTAGTGATTTAGTTGGAGATGAGTTTTACTTAGACAGATTTAGAATTGGGGTCCAAGGAGGTTTTGAGGGTAGACAACTTCACTCAGATCATCCATATAAATCCGCTGTTTCACAAGGTTATTCTGGTAACGAAGGCTACAGCTTGGTTGCTATGCTGAATATTCCAATTATAATTACAGACTTTACTCCTTCTATTAGATTTAATGAAATTGCTATAGTAGAAACAGGTGAATCTGGTACATCATACGGAGATTATGAATTTTGGGATTATGTAATAGTCGAAGCTTCTAAAGATGGAAACAATTGGAAGCCTCTGATAGATGGTTATGATTCTGATGCTTATGCAGATTGGAAAGTTGCTTACCAGGGAGGAGCATTTGGAACTCCTGATTTATTAAAAGATAGGCAAATAAACTTTAAACCTCATTTTAATGAAGGTGATACTGTTAAAGTAAGATTTAGATTATTTTCTGATCCTTTGACTGTTGGTTGGGGTTGGCTGGTAGATGATCTATACATTCAAAAAGAAACTCCAGTAGTTCAAGGAATAGAATTTACAAAGTTAGATGAAAATATATCTGTTTTCCCTAATCCTAATCGCGGAAAATTTAATATTAAGTTTTCTGATGTATGGGATGGTGATGTTGACTGTGAAATAATTGATATTTTTGGAAGGCCTATATATAATAATGTTTTAAACAATATTTCTGGATCTTCTTCTCATAATATTGACATTTCATCAAGAAATGATGGCATTTTTATATTGAACTTAGTTCAAGGTGATAAGAAGACAATGTTTAAAATTATAAAAGAATAACTATCTCTTTATTTTTATTCTTTTAAGAGAAACTCTCCTAAATCTAATATTTATTAATTCTACACCAAGAGTGAAGAATAATGAGAAGTAAATAAATCCTTTTGGAATATTTATATGTGCAGCTTCTAAAATTAATGTAAAACCAATTAAGATTAGAAAGCATAAGGCTAAAATTTCTAGAGATGGATATCTATCAATGATATCACTTATTTTAGAGGAATATACAATCATAAAAAATATTGATATTATAACTGCTATTATCATAACTAATAATATTTCAGTAAGACCTATTGCAGTTAAAATAGAGTCAACAGAAAAAACAAAATCAATAGCTACAATTTGCCAAATAATAGATTTAAAACTTACTGAATTTGTTTCATTTAATTTTTCATCAAAATTTCCATTTATTTTATGAGATATTTCAAGAACACTTTTGAAAATAAGGAATCCACCTCCAAAGAATAAAATAAAATCTTTAATGCTAAAGTTCATAAAAACTGGCTTTGTTAAACCAATAAACCAAGTTAAACCGAATAACATGATAATTCTTAATACTAAAGCAAGAAGGAGACCAATTACTCTGGCTTTATGTCTACTTTTTTTTTCAACTTTATTTGTTACAATTGAAATAAAAATAATATTATCAATACCTAATATTATCTCAATGATTGTCAGTGTAAATAATGCAATGTAAGTCTCTATTTCTAAAAATATTTCCATTTGATTATAAATTAATATAAATTAAAATTTGAGAACATTTTTGTTTACTTTGGCATCTAATTTAAAAAGCGAAATTAAATATTTAAATGAATAATATTATAGAAGTTAAAGATATTTCTAGACATTACTATGTTGGTAAACAAACTGTAAAAGCTCTAGATTCAATTACAGTTAATATTAAGCAAAATGAATATGTTTCATTTATGGGCGCCTCAGGTTCTGGTAAATCAACACTAATGAATATAATTGGTTGTTTGGATTCTCCTACTGGTGGAACTTATAAATTAAATACAAAAGATGTCAGTAATATGTCTGAGAATGAATTAGCAGATATTAGAAACAAAGAAATAGGCTTCGTTTTTCAAACTTTTAATCTCTTACCCAGAGCCTCGGCACTCGATAATGTATCTCTTCCATTAGTTTATGCAGGTTACTCTTCAAGTGAGAGAAAAGATATGGCAATGAATGCATTAGAGGATGTTGACTTAGTTGATAGAGCTACTCATAAACCTAACGAATTATCTGGTGGACAAAGACAGAGAGTAGCTATTGCAAGAGCTTTGGTAAATAATCCTAGTATTATTTTAGCGGATGAACCAACAGGTAATCTTGATAGTAAAACTTCTTATAGTATTATGGATCTTTTTTCTCATCTCCATGAAAAAGGAAATACCATTATAATGGTAACACATGAGGAGGATATTGCTGAATATTCTAAAAGAATTGTTAGATTAAAAGATGGACTTATATCTTCAGATAAAAAAAAATAAAAAATCATGAAGGTCATTATTAATAAGGTAAAGAAATCAAAAATTTCATCTGTAGACTTTTCAAATTTAGATTTCTGTAAATATTATTCTGATCATATGTTCATCGCAGAGTATGAAGAAGGAGAATGGAAAAATTTTAAAATTACTCCGTTTCAAGACTTAAAATTGTCTCCAGCATGTGCTACTCTTCATTATGGTCAAACTATTTTTGAAGGTTTAAAGGCTTATAAGAATAATAAAGATGAAATTTTAATATTTAGAGCTAAAAAAAATGCCGAGAGGTTTAACAAAAGTGCAAAAAGAATGTGTATGCCTGAATTACCAGAAAATATTTTTACTAATTCAATAAATGAATTATTGCGAGTTGATAAAAATTGGGTTCCAAAACAAGATAACTCATCTCTATATATTAGGCCATTGATGTTTGCTAAAGATCCATATATAGGTATAAAACCTGCTGATAAATACATTTATGTTGTAATTTGTGGTTTGGCAGGGGGTTATTATTCTGAGCCTGTGAATGTTAAAATTGAAAAAAAGTTTACTAGAGCAATTGCAGGTGGAGTAGGATATGCTAAGACTGCTGCAAATTATGCTGCGGCGTTATATCCTGCTATAAAATCTCAATCTGAAGGTTATCATCAATTAATTTGGACTGATGGAAAAAAACATGAGTATGTAGAAGAATCTGGCACAATGAATCTTTTTTTTGTAATAGATGGAAAACTATTAACTCCGCCTCTTGGAGATACGGTTTTAGATGGAGTTACAAGAGATAGTATTATATCTCTATGTAAAAATCTTAATATTGATTTAGAAGTGAGAAAAATTTCAGTTGAAGAAATTATTTTATCTATTAAAAATGGTAAACTTACTGAAGCTTTTGGTGCTGGAACAGCAGCAACTATTGCTCCTATAAAAATGATAGGTCATGATTCCAAAAAATATGAAATTTCATATGGTGAAAATTCTATATCTCAAAAAATATTATCGAAATTAAATAAAATTAAATATGGAATTGATGATGATTTATTTAATTGGGTACATAAAATTTAATAATGAATACAGATCAAATTAATGAATTGATGAATAGAGCCTCTGCATTAAGAGGCTATCTTTGACTATGATAATAGAAAAAAATTAATTAAGGATAAAGAAAAAATTTCATTACAACCTAATTTTTGGGATAACAGAGAAGAAGCTGAAAAAATACTAAAAGAGATTTCATCTAATAAGATTTGGATTGATTCATATGATGATGTAGTATCATCAATATCTGATTTAGAAACTCTGTATGAATTCTATCAAAGTAGTGAAATTGATGAGGAAGAATTTCAATCAGAGTTCAATAAGTCTCTTAATAAATTAGAAAATTTAGAGTTCAAAAAAATGCTATCTAATAAAGAGGATCAAATGAGTGCAATTATAGAAATTAATCCTGGAGCTGGTGGTACTGAAAGTCAAGATTGGGCTAGTATTTTAATGAGAATGTATATTATGTGGGCAGAGTCTCAAAATTTTACTGTAAAGAAAGTTAATGTTCAAACTGGTGATACAGCGGGGATTAAGTCAGCTATTTTAGGGATTGAAGGTGAATTTGCTTACGGTAATTTAAAATCTGAAATCGGAGTTCATCGCTTAGTAAGAATATCTCCTTTTGATTCTGGTGCAAGAAGACACACCTCTTTTGCTTCAGTATTTGCTTATCCTGAGGTTGATGAAACTATTGAAATTAATATAAACCCTACTGACATAGTTTGGGAAACTTTTAGGGCTAGTGGTGCAGGAGGTCAAAGTGTAAATAAAATTGAATCTGCTGTGAGATTAAAACATGATCCATCAGGTCTTATTATAGAGTGTCAGCAGGAAAGAAGTCAAATTTTAAATAAAGAAAAGGCTCTTAATATGTTGAAATCAAAACTTTATCAAATAGAAGTTGATAAAGTAAATAAAGAGAAAGATGAAAGAGATAGTACAAAACTTAAGATAGATTTCGGCTCTCAAATCAGAAATTACGTATTACATCCATATAAAATGATTAAAGATGTTAGAACAGGTATTGAAAGAGGTGATGTGAATAATGTTCTTGACGGTGACATAAATGACTTTATTAAAGCTTACCTTTTGAATGATAAATAATATCTATGGCTAAAAAAAGAGTAGTAATTATTGGAGCAGGTATAAATGGTTTAGTAGTCTCAAACTACTTGTCAAGAGAAAATTATGATGTTACATTACTTGAAAAATCAGATAAAATTGGTGGAGCATGTGTTTCTGATTCAGTTAAAATAAATGGGGACCATATATCTTTTGCAAAAGGTGCAACTGTTTTAGGTATGATGCCTGATTTTATTTTTAACGAGACTGGGCTATCTGAGAGAATTAAAATTTTTTCTCCTGATTATCAAAAAATTGTATATTTTGAAAAAGATAATACTCAAATAAATATTCATAAAGATGCTCATGAATTATCAAAAGAATTAAATAAAAAGCTTGGAGAAAATGGAGATATTAAAGGTTTCAGAAATGATGAAAATAAAGTAATTGAATTTATTAGAGAGGGGTATAGGAATGGAATTCCTCCAAACTTAGATGAAGCTAATAGAAAGTTAGGTAAAAGTATAGTTGAGTTATGGATCAAAGGAAGTGCAAGAAATCTATTAAATCACTATTTTACTTCAGACAGAACAAAATTATATATGGGAATGACTGTAATAGAAAGTAGTCCTGAGTCAATTGATTCTCCTGGTTCAGCATTTATTATACCTTTAATGGACTCGGGTTCAGTATTTGATGGTTATTGGGGATATGTCAAGAATGGTATTTGGAAAATCACAGAAGAACTTGGTAAAATTAATAGTAAAAACGGAGTAAATATTAGGACCTCAATCGATATTAATTATGTTGATGAGATATCAAAAAAAGTTATTTTAAATAATGGTAAGGAATATAATTATGATATATTAATATTTGCAACTGATCCTTTGACTCCTTCTAAATTTATTGACAATAATAAATTAAATAAATTTTTAAATTCAAAAAAAATTATTGGAACAAGTGGTAAAGTAACTGTTTTTTTTAAGAATAAAGTTCAGTGGAAAAACCATAATAATGACGATAAATCTCTGAGCTCATTTAGATTTATTTTTTCTGTTAATAATTTAGATGAATTTGAATTAAGAAGTAATAATTCCTTAAATGGAGTATCAGACTATGAACCAGGTTATATTCAAGTTTATTGTGAGGGTGCTGCCCAAAGATATTTGGGTAACTCTGAAAAATATGACAAACTTATTTTATTCACTAAAAATGTATCTTTTGATAAGACTGGTGAGGAATTAAAAAATGTTCATGAAAAAATAAAACAAAAAGTTTTTCAATATATTTCAAATCCTTCTGACTGTGTTAAGAGTATATTTTTGACACCTAAAGACATGAAAAATGAATTTTATTTTCCAGGGGGAAATATTGACCATGTAATGCTAACTCAGGGTCAAAATTTTGATTCTAGAAACTATAATTTTTCAGGTAAAAATAATTTTTATAATATAGGAGACTTTGAAGATATATTTTATTGTGGAGCTGGTACTTATCCATGCGGGAGTGTTGCAGGAACACCAGGCTATATGTGTTATAAACAAATAAAATAAGTTATTTTAAAGACTTCATTAATGTCTTTAAATACCATTTCTTAAATTTTTCCAATCCTTTCTCCATTTCTGATAGCGGTCCAGGTATATATTTTTTAGATTTAACACCTTTTTGATTGTCTTCAATAATTTTTTTATCAGCAATTGTTGTTTTATCCCACATCCATATTATGTTTTCTACACTATAATCAATACCTTCTACTGCATCTTTATCTACTAACCACATAATTTCAACATCTGTCCTCATTGGTCCTCTAGGTATAAAAGTGAAAGCAGTTGCGAAATCATTAGACATTAATAAACTATTAAAGGGGGAAGTTCCTATGGTAGTGTAACCACCATCAAATTCATTAAAATGGCCCATCAATGTTGATGCTGGTTTACCATTTTTTGTTTCAGACAGTCTATTTCTAGAAAATGGAGTTCTTTCCGCACTTCTATAGAAGTTAGAAAATTCTTTTTCTGTGTATTCACCAGTTAAATAACCTATTTTATTTGTTTTTTTATTCCACTCATCGAGTCTTTTACTAAATTCTAACGATTCAGGTCCAGTATTATTTCCAGCACCATATGCCTGAATATAATCTTTTGAATGAACTTCACAATATTCAGGATGAGCAGTTTGGCAATGATAGCATTCATGAAAATTATCTAGAGTTAGCTTCCAGTTACCGTTTGTTGGATAAGTTTTTCTAAATGCAATTTTTGCATTATTTAAACCATGTAGTTCAATAAAATTTCTGGTTGGTTTGATAAATTCATTGAAATCATCTGGATTATCAGATAAGTTTATAAAAATTAATCCTTCAAAATTTTCTGAATGACATTTATGTAATTGCCAATTCTCTTTCTCAAAATTTTCAGTCATCATTTGTGCTTTAATTAATTTTCCATCTAAATCATAAACCCATGAATGATAAGGACAAACTAATTTATTTATTCTACCTTCTTTATTTACACATATATGAGATCCTCTATGTCTACAAACATTATAAAAGCAATTAATTTTATTATCTCCTCTAATCACTATAATTGATTCTTTACCAATATCAAATAAAAAGTAATCCCCTTTATTTTGTATTCTAGATTCATGACCAATAAAAATCCATTGATTAAATAAAATATTATTTATATCAAGGTCATAGATTTCTTGATTAGTATAAAAAGATTGTTCAAGAGGGAAATTATCTTTTTGATTATTTATAAGATTAATTAATTCGGATTTATTTTTTGTCATAATTTTATTAATTCGCTATTATAATTTTATTTAAGAAAGTTTTCCAGTTTTTCTTAATAAATATTATTAATTTATAGAATGAGAGAAAAAAAGACTGCTTCTTTATTCCATGCATTATTTCCAATATTATTTTTAGTTTTTCTATTAATTATAAACGTATCAATATTTGGAGATGATTCACTAGATGGAAGTATTCAGATAGTTTTAATATTATCATCTGCTGTAGCTTCAGTTTTAGCATTTAATTTAGGTTTCACTTGGGATGATATACAAAAAGGAATACTAAAAAGTATAAATTCTTCAATGTCATCAATTTTGATTTTATTTTTAGTGGGATCCTTAGCTGGATCCTGGTTACTGAGTGGGGTAGTTCCAGCTTTTATTTATTATGGTATACAAATATTAAATGCAAAAATTTTTCTTTTTGCAGCTTGCATCATATGTATAATTGTATCAATGGCAACAGGAAGCTCATGGACAACATCTGCAACTATAGGCATCGCCTTAATTGGTATTGGAAAAGCATTAGGGATTTCGGATGGTTTAATAGCTGGAGCAATATTAAGTGGTGCCTATTTTGGTGATAAAATGTCACCATTATCAGATACAACTAATCTAGCTCCTGCTATGGCTGGAACTGACTTATTTACTCATATTAGATATTTGATGATAACTACTGTTCCTTCAATTTTGATTTCTTTGGTTATTTTTATTTTTTTAGGTCTAAATATATCTTCAGATATAGAATCAGATAATGCAGTTTTAATATCAAATTTAATTAACGAAACATTTTATATCTCACCAATATTGTTTTTAGTTCCTGCAGTTGTAATTTTATTAATATACAAGAAAATAAAAGCAGTTCCTTCACTATTTATTGGTGTTATTTTAGGATCATTATTTGCTTTGATTTTTCAAAAAAATTTAGTGGTTGAGGTTTCAGGCATGAAAGATATTTCCTGGATATCGCTTTTTTCAGGAACAATGAAGTCTTTATATGGTTCAATTTCTATTCAAACTTCAAATCAAATTGTTAATGAACTCTTATCATCTAGCGGAATGTTTGGAATGTTAAACACAATATGGTTGGTAATATCAGCTATGATTTTTGGTGGTGTTATGGAAACAGCAGGATTTCTTAAAAAAATAAGTTCTATAATATTAGATAAAATTAATTCTACTGGTTCCTTAGTAACATCTACTGCAGGTACTTGTATTTTTTTCAATCTTACTGCTTCAGATCAATACTTATCAATTGTTGTACCAGGAAAAATGTACTCTAAAATATATAAAGATAAAGGTTTAGCTCCTGAAAATTTAAGTAGAACATTAGAAGATAGTGGAACTGTTACATCCGTTCTTGTTCCTTGGAATACATGTGGAGCATATCATGCATCTGTTTTGAATGTAGCTACTTTAACTTATTTACCTTATTGTTTCTTCAGTTTAATAAGTCCTTTAATGACAATATTTATTGCTTATTTTAGAATAAAGATGAAATCATTAAGAACTAAATGATTTCATTTAAAATTGATAGATAATTATTATATCTTTTTATATTAATTTTTTTTCCAATATTTTCTTTAATAGCGCAATCAGGTTCATTTTTATGTAGACAATTTTTGAATTTACACTTGTTTCTTAAATTAAATTCAGGATACAAAAAACTAAGATCAGATTTATCAATATCAAAAAAGTTAAAATCTTTAAAACCAGGAGTGTCAGTAATTGTTCCTGATACTTTTAAATCAAAAATTTCAGAGAAAGTAGTCGTTTGTTTTCCTCTACTTGTCTTAGCTGATAGATCATTAGTTTTTTGTTTAGATGTTTTTGATATTTTATTAATTAGTGTCGATTTTCCAACACCTGAATTACCTAGTAATAAAGTTTTTTTATTTTTCAGTTTTATTTCAAGAATATCAATATTGTCACCTTTTTCTGCAGAAATATAGAATGTGCTTATATCAATGTTTTTATATATAGATATTATTTCTTCAAGCTTTTTAAATTCTTCATTATTTAATATGTCAATCTTATTAAAAACTAAAATTGGACTAATATTATAATAAAAGGATGCCGCAATACATTTATCTATAAAACCTAATTTTGTATATGGGTTTTTAATGCTAGCTAGAATTAGAGTCTGATCTATATTTGATCCAATAATATGCACATTTTCATCTTTTAATGATCTCTTAATAAAATAGTTTTTTCTTTCTATAATATTTTCAATGATACCATTGTTATCTTCATTTAAAATAAATTCTACCTCATCTCCTGATACAATTGGATTTGAAAAATTATTTGTTAATTTATTTTTACCTCTATAATTACACTTATAAATTTTATCCTCTGATTTTATAGTGTATAAATTTCCAACTGACTTAATTACAGTACCTTTCATTTTAGATAATTTTTTAGAAACTCATTAATTTTATTTGTAGCACCAGATTTTGATTTAATAAATTCATAACCACCTTTTCCAGTATCTCTATTTTTAAAAATTCTATTTTTTATTAACTTAAATTCATTTCCATTTTTGATTGGAAATCCAATATTTCTCTTCTCAAGAGATTCTAATTCAATAAATTTTTTATTGTTAATATGATTGCCGTAAACAACAGGAATATTCCATACAGCAGCTTCTAAAGTATTATGTAAAGCACCTCTAAATCCACCACCAATGAACGCAATTTTTGCATATTTATAGATTGATGAAAGCATCCCAATATTATTAATTAATAGGATTCTTTTCTTAATATTTTTTTGTGGTAAATCAGAATATCTAATTGTATCATTTATAAAAATATTTTCTAGATACTCTAAATCTTTCTGATTTATATTATGAGGAGCAATAATATATTTGGTGTCTGTAAGATCTCTAATGATTTCATTCTTTATTTTTTGTATATCACTTTTCCAGGAGCTACCAATTACAACAGTATTTTTACCATTAATAAATTCTTTTATTGAATCTATTTCTTCAAAATTTTCAAATATTTCTAATACTCTATCATACCTAGTGTCACCAATAACTTTCACATTTTCTATTTTAATTTTATTTAAAAGTTTACGTGAACTATCATTTTGAACTAGAAATAATGAAATTTTATTTAAAATATTTTTAAAAAAAATTATTGGAAAAAAATAAATTTGATTACTTCTGAAAACCGACGATACTGAAATTATAGGTATTGATTTTTCATTTCCTATTGTTATTAAATTTTTCCAAAATTCATATTTAATTATTATAAGAAATTTAGGATTTAAATAATGAAAAATTTTTTTCATATTATTTAATGTATCTGAGGGAAGATAAAAATGATAATCAATTCGATTATATTCAGATATTTGATTTTCAACTGAAGATGAATAATATGTAATTAGTAATTCAATTTTATAGTTTTTTTTAAATAATTTGATTATAGGTTTAGCTTGTTCAAATTCACCAACTGAAGAGACATGGATCCAAACAAATTCTTTTTCATCCAATTTTTTTTCTATTATATACTTAAAAGTTCTTTTTCTACCTTCTAAAATTCTTTTGTTTTTAACATTAATTTTTGAACTAAAAAAAATATAGATATCGATAAGTTTAATAAACACATTATATAGAAAATTCATCGTATATATTATTTAATTATTTTATGAATATGGCTTAAAATTTCTTCTCTTCCTTCTAAAGTTTTAGATGAAGAAATAAAATAATCAGGTGGTGGGGACCAATAATTATTTAACTCATTCATCAAATCATCAACATTATTTATAATTAATTTTTTTTTAATTTTATCACATTTCGTGAAAATTAAATTAACAGGAAGATTATTTTTTCCAATAAAATTAATATAATCTATGTCAATTTTTTGTGGAGGAATTCTAATATCTATGAGAATAAAAATCAATGATAAATTTTTAGAGTTTATCAAAAAATGTTTTGTCATATCATCCCATTTTTTTCTATTAGATTTACTTGTTTTTGCCCATCCGTATCCTGGAAGATCTACAAAATATATTTTCTCATTAATCATAAAATGATTAATAAGTTGAGTTTTTCCAGGTACTGAAGATATTTTAGAAAGTTTTTTCCTTTTTAATAACATATTAATTAATGATGATTTACCAACATTTGATCTACCTAAAAAAATAAATTCAGGTAAAGATTTATTAGGACACTCGGATAGTTTAGAACTACTCTTTATAAATTTTGCATCTTTTATTACCATATTTTGAACCAATATGCAATTTTAATTCATTTTTGAAGTTTAGATATTATATTTAATGATAAATGAAGAAGATTTTTTTATTTTCTATAATATTTATTTTAAACAGTCATTTCATTTTTTCTCAATCAAGTAGAATTAATTTAAGTGGTTATGATGATGTAAATACTCATTTTGGATTTTTACTTGGTCTACATTCCTCTTATTATAGATTTGACTATTCAAAAGACTTTTCATCTTCAGACTTCCAAAATCTTCATAGTATCCACTCTAAAACTATGCCTGGGTTTAAACTTGGATTTATATCAGATTTTAATCTTTATTATCCTTTTGACGTGAGAACCTTACTTCAGGTATCTTTTTCTGAATTTAGGATGGATTATTATTATGTAGACGGATCAGTTTTTACAGATACTAGGCCATCAACTTTTTTAGAATCACCGGTTTTAATTAAGTATAAGTCTAAAAGAAGAAAAAATCATAGGATGTTTATTATCACTGGATTTAAACCAAGTTTGGAGATAGGAGCAAAAAATAAAGATGAAGCGGGGAAGGATATTTTAGATTTAAAGTCATTTGATATTTCATTTGAGTTAGGTTTTGGTAGTGATATTTTCTTTCAATTATTTAAGTTATCTCCTGAGATAAGGTATTCAAGAGGATTAAGGAATGTGTTGAATAAGAAAAATATTAATGAATATAATTTACCAATAAACAAGATAATTGTTCACAATATTTCTTTTTTCCTTACATTTGAAGGTGGTCCAAAGTAGAATAAAAAAAAATGTATTAATAACTGGTGCAACTTCTGGAATAGGAGAGGCAGCTGCAGAAGCCTTATCTAAAAATTTTAATCTTATTTTATGTGGAAGGAGAGAAAATAGATTACTAAAACTAGAGAAAAAATTATCAAAAGAAACCGAGGTAACCACATTAACTTTTGATATAAGAAATAAAAATGATGTTTCAAATCAAATAAATTCCTTATCAGATAAATGGAAAAAAATTGATATTTTAATTAATAATGCTGGAAACGCCCATGGACTAGATTTCATTCATGAAGGTTCGTTAGATGATTGGGATAAAATGATTGATATTAATGTAAAAGGATTATTATATGTTACTAATCAAATTTTGAAATTGATGCTTAAAAACAAATCAGGTCATATAATTAATATAGGTTCAATTGCTGGAAAAGAAGTATATCCTAAAGGTAATGTTTATTGTGCTTCAAAATTTGCAGTTGATGCATTATCACAAGCAATGAGAATTGATTTGAATCAAAAAAATATTAAAATTTCGCAAGTAAACCCTGGTCTTGTTAATACAGAGTTTTCAAAAGTAAGATTTAAAAATGATCAGAAAAAAGCAGACAATGTTTACGAAGGTATGGAGCCACTACTAGCAAAAGATATTGCTGATGTTATAGAATTTATTCTTATTAGGCCTGAAAATGTTAACATTAGTGATATAACAGTTTTACCAAAATCTCAAGCTTCATCTACTATAGTAAATAGAATAATTTAGTATTTTAAAATACTAAAAATCCAATTCATTTTATGTTCTTCTAACATAATTGTATTATTAATTTTAGAAAAATTATTATTATACTCTATTACTCGAGTTGGCATCTTTAATTTTACTTTATCAGTAATTTTATTTCCTAACCATTTAATATTCTCCATAAATTTTGTTGGTCTTATTCTACTAAAACCAACAAAAGATCTTGAATTCAATTCTTGATATCCTCTACACCAACCTAATGACCTCCCTTTTTTTTCATGAATATTTAAATCAATTGTATTAATTTTTGAGAAATCATTAGGATTTATTTTAATTATTTTTCCATTCACTGTAGTATATGTTAAATTATTATTAAATAGTAATCCATCATGAGGAATACCCTTATTTATTTTAATATAATCAATGATTTTTCCTTCCATTGAATAAATAATTACATCCTGCTGTTTATATCTAGTGATAAATAATTTATTTTGGAAAATAGAAACATGATTAGGATGACTTTTGTGTGGTTTGGTCGTATTTATTTTTCTATAATCAGTTTTTTTATCAAATCTATCCCATGTATCTAATTCGGGATAACAATTATAAACTTTCTCAATATTCTTTTTTTCTAAGGAGTATTTTAATACTATATCTAATCCTGTTACTACGATAAATAAATTCCTTTTATAATAAATGACATGATGTAAATCATTAAATAACTTAAGTGATATTCTGTCAATCATATTATAATCTGGAAGAGAGAAAATTAATATTTCGGTCAATGTTGTTATATATAGTTTATTGTTGTTTATGGATCCACTTTTAAAGGAAATACTATAGTCTTTACTGGGTCTATATTTTTGAGGGGTTTTATAATTTATTTTTTCACAAACTTTTTTTGTTATAGTATCATACTCTAGAATTACTCCAGAAATTCCATTGTTCCATTCTTTATTAAAATAAGATAATTTTGAGTCTGACTGTCTTCCTCCAGTAAATATAAGTTTTGTCACGATTTTTTTTTAAATATAATTAATTGCTTACTTTGAATTATATTCAAATTTATGACAAAAAAAATTGTATTGCTTGGAGCAGGTAGATCTTCTTCATATCTCATAAAATATTTATATAATTATAGATTACAATTGAATATTTCTCTTGTAATTATTT
>CEQN01066870.1_pt1 | contig 23700 bp, 22 predicted proteins | sample 427011 | NCBI WGS metagenome assembly CEQN01 (sample SAMEA2621277, study PRJEB7988) | marine metagenome | biome: marine biome (ENVO:00000447); feature: deep chlorophyll maximum layer (ENVO:xxxxxxxx); material: "saline water (ENVO:00002010), including plankton (ENVO:xxxxxxxx)" | depth 120 m
GCTTGACTTAAGAATGAAATTTCCGGAATTCCATAGATAATTTTTGCTTCTGATCATTTTTTTTGCATTATCAACTGATGGTTTTTCTACAAACTCTTTTACTTGATATTCATTTTTTGAGGATTTAATTTGATTGATTTTAAGATATCCGTATTGGGGATTAGGGTGTGTAGGCTCAACACCAACTAAAACAACATTTTCTTCAAATGCAATTTTAATTGCATTTGAAATTTCTTGAGAAAATTCTTTCTCATCCGATATCCATTGATCCGAATGGATTGAAATCATTATGCCGTCTCCAAATTGTTTTTTTATAAGGATTGCGGCTAATGTCAAAGCTGGTGCTGTGTTTTTAATTTCAGGCTCTAAAATAATTGATGCAATTGCTGACTTAACTTTTTCGGCTTGGTCATTTACCAAAGATTGATGATTTTGGTTACAAACAATTATTGGGTTATTTAATTGACCTATTGATGTGTTTAATTTGTCTAATCTTTGAAGAGTATTTTGGAACAATGAATACTGTCCATCAAATGATATGAATGGTTTTGGAACATCTGAGGTCGATAATGGCCATAGTCTTTTGCCAGAACCCCCAGTAAGAATTACTGGTTGAATGATCATTTTGTATCCTTATTCTGTCGAATGAAAATCTATAGAAGGAAATTATAGATTTGGTTAAAATATTCTTCAAATATTTTTAGTTGTGTCAGATTCTCAGAGAATTTAGAATGTGCTCAAATTCAAGAGGTGAAATATGGGTAAATTAGATAATAAAGTAGTGATAGTGACTGGAGCTAGTAGAGGAATTGGAGCTGAGATAGCAAACTTGTTTGCTAAAGAAGGAGGAAAAGTTGTTTGTGCTGCTAGAACTCTTAAAGAAGGTGACCATCCACTGGAAGGTTCTTTAGAAAAGACTGTTAGTGATATTAATGAATTTGGAGGCGAAGCCGTTGCAGTTACTGCAAATATTTCTTTGCCAGAAGATTGCGAAAAATTGTTTCAAGATACTTTAGATTTATATGGGGATGTAGATGTGTTAGTTAATAATGCAGCATTGACATATTTTGTACCTGTAAAAGATTATCAGATTAATAGATGGATGAGATCGTGGGCTGTGAATTTTCATGCACCGTTTATTTTAAGTCAGTTGGCAGTAAATCATATGATTCCAAAAAACTCCGGTAGTATAGTGAATATTTCTTCTGGAGCAGCAATTGGGCCTGGAAGAGGCCCTTATGAAAATGTCCCTTCAAATTCTGGTGGGACTTGTTATGGTGCAGAAAAAGCTGCCTTGGAACGTTTTACTCAAGGTCTAGCTCAAGAAGTTTTTGATTATGGTATTTCTGTAACTAGTTTAGCTCCTTCTCAAGTTGTACCGACACCTGGAACAGTATTTCACAATCTTGTGACAGGATTAGACGATCCCAAAAGTGAGCATCCAAAATTGATGGCTGATGCAGCATTGCTTTTAGCTACAGAACCAGTAGATAAAATTAGTGGTAGGGTCACTTATACTCAACAGATTTTGAGTGAATATGGTTTAATTTCTGACCCAAAAGGTACTGGTGTAGATGGCGGTAGGGTAGGCAGTGGATATAGCCAAATTTAATAGAGAATAAAATCTTAAAAAACTTACAGCTAAAAACTCCTTGATTGTAACTACTAGAATTGTTTATTGTCAGTTCTGTAAAAACTAATTAGAAGTACTTTTCTTCGGGGGAATTATGAAGCTGACTCGAGCACGAGTAACTAACTACAGAAGTATAGATGATTCAACGTGGGTGAATTTAGAAGATGTCACTGCTTTAGTTGGCAAAAATGAATCTGGAAAAACAGCCTTTCTTCAGGCTTTGAGAAAAATTAATTCTATTGCCGGAATTGAAGATCAATTTAGTATTAGAGATTATCCACGTAAAGGATACATAAAATATAAGAAAATTCATCAAGAAAATCCAGGTACTGTTGTTCAAGCTGAATTTCAATTATCTGAAGCTGAGTTTACCGAAATCGAATCTTTTTTCGGTAAAGGAATTTTAAGTACAGATACTGTCGTAGTAGGAATGAATTATAAAAACGAAAGATCTTGGGACATCGAAATTTCTTCTGCAGTTATAAATCAGCCACAACAATCTTCATCAGAGATTGAATTAATTTGCAAACAAATTGAAGATGAATTTCTTGAAAAATGGTTGCCTAAGTTTGTTTATTTTGATAACTACAGCATTATGCGTGGGAAACTTTCCATTAATGATCTGCAAGATCGTTTGAAAACTAACGGCCCTTTAGATGATGCTGATAGAACATTTTTGTCACTTTTAACTTTATCGGGAGTTTCATTAGAAGATCTGCAACAAGATTTAGGATATGAAGATATTAAAGTTGAATTGGAATCTGCGTCTATAAATATTACCGACGAGATATTTGAATATTGGCATCAAAATCGACAATTAAAAGTAGAATTTGATGTATCGCAAGCAGACCCTAGAGACCCGGCACCATTAAATGAAGGAAAGATTTTACACGTACGAATTGAAAATTCTAGGCATAGAGTAACAGTATCTTTTGATGAAAGATCAAAAGGTTTTGTTTGGTTTTTCTCTTTCTTGGCATATTTTTCTCATTTAGAAGAAACAGAATCTAGTGATTTGGTAATTTTATTAGATGAGCCTGGGACTGCATTGCATGCAATGGCTCAGAAAGATTTTTTAAGATTCATGGATGAAAGATTAGCTCCAAGATGCCAAGTTGTTTATTCTACACACTCCCCATTTATGGTTGATTTACAAAAATTACAAAGAGTTCGTACAGTTCAAGATATGGATGGTAAAGGTACTGTAATTAGTCAGGATGCTAGTAAAAACGACCGTGAGACAGTTTTTCCGTTACAAATGGCTCTTGGGTATCAAATGGCCCAAACATTATTTATGGCCCCTCATTGCTTGATGGTCAATAATCCTTCTGACCTTATATATTTACAAGTCATGGGAAATTTAGTTTCTAGAGACTTTGACATTAGAATTGATCCTAGGTGGGTGATTATTCCAATAGGTGGTACTGAGAATTTATCTACATTTATTTCTTTATTGGGTGAAAATTATGTGAGTGTAGCTGTAATGATGGATATTACCCCCACTAATAGGCAAAAAATTGATGATATCAATCAGTCAACTCAAACCTTTATAGATAACCCGGTTAAATGGGTAGAAGTAACTAGAATAAGAGATGCTGATATTGAAGATTTATTTCCACCCAATCTTTATTTGGACTTGGTTAATCAAGCCTATGGGAATCAATTAAAAGAACCTTTGACAATGAAATTGATTACTGACAGGAATCCTAGAATTGTAGAAAGAATTTCTTTATATTTTGATAAAAATAACATCTGTGGAGGTGTTTTTGACAGATATATTCCAGCTGCATATTTATTAGAAAATTTTCACGTTTGGCAGAATTTAATTCCACCAGAAACAGTTGAGAAAATCTCTACTTTAATTTCTAAAATCAATTCTTTGTTGGCAGATAGTCAAGAAAAAGATATAGATCAAAAATCTAATTTTTCTATAGACTCTAATGAAAATAGATCAGAATCAAATAAAGATTCAGTATCTCCATTTGATTCGATCATTTCTGAAATAGATGAGTCTACTAATTTTCCTGTACAAACGCAGTTCTAAAAATAGGCAATTTTTCTAATTAATCTTTTAGTGATATGAACTTTATTGACTCAGTCAACAGAACTTTTACTTTGGTAGATTTTGAAAGAAATCAGAATCTACCTGCACATTCTACTTTTCATTTGCAAAGAATCTCAGAATTTTTAGATAATCTTGATAATCCTCATTTGAAGATTCCTACTATTCATGTTGCTGGAACTAAAGGTAAAGGGAGCGTTTGTTCACTCATAACTTCAATATTGACAAAAAATGATAAAAAAGTTGGACTAATTACCTCCCCTCATCTTCATAGTGTGACTGAAAGAATTAGATTGGGTTCTGATCCGATTGATCAAAATGATTTTATTGACTTGGTGAATGAATTATGGCCAAAAGTTGAACATCATAATCATTCTAGTTCTTTTGGAGAGCTGACTTGGTTTGAATTTATGATTGCAGCAAGTTTTTATTATTTTGAAAAATGTGGGGTTGATTTTCAGGTAGTTGAAACAGGCTTAGGTGGAAGACTGGATGCCACTAATGTTGTACATCCTATTGTGAGTGTGATTACTTCAATTAGTTTGGATCATACAAAAATTTTAGGTGAAACTATAGAAGAAATTTCATTTGAGAAAGCAGGCATTATTAAATCAGGGATTCCCATAGTTTTATCTCCTCAAAAATTTGATGAAGCATTTGACGTGATTGCAGATATAGCAAGTCAACGAAATGCAGATTTGATAAGTGTTTCAGACTTATATCATGTAGAAAATGTACGCAATTTGCGTACATCTCAAGTATTTGATGTGAAATTACAAAATGTATCTTATCAATTTGAATTGGGATTATTGGGCGATTATCAAATTGAAAATGCGTTGACAGCATTAGGCACCATAAATGTTTTAAGATCTTCTGGTTTTGAAATATCTGATGAATCCATTTCCGAAGGTTGCAGGCAAGTGGTTTGGAGTGGCAGGTTTGAATACCTTAGTACTATTAATGATAGTTTTGAAATTTTAGTTGATGGAGCTCATAACGTTTATTCTATGGAGTGCTTAGTCCAAGAAATAAAAAACCTTAAATATGAAAAATTGATTGTGATATTTGGTGGATTAGGGTCACATGATTTAAAGGGAATGTTAGGTGTTTTGTCTTCATTAGATCCTATTTTAATTGGAGTTCATTCACGACACCCGAAATCAGTTCAATCTTCTTTAATTCAATTACAGTCACATAATATGAAATTTAGAGACCAATTTTTCTTCGATTCTGTTGCAGATGGATTTGACTATGCTAGTAAGATATCCGATAAGGGTGATTTAATTTTAGCTACTGGATCGTTATCAGTAGTTGCAGAAGTCATTGAATCTCATAAAGAAATTCTACCTGAGTTGTATCAAAGTTTTTAGAGTTGATGAAAGGATTAAAATTGCAAAACCAGCAAAATTTAAAAGATAAAAAAAGAGTTGTTGTAACTGGATTAGGTGTCATGTCTCCATTAGGGGAAAGTGTGGATGAGTATTGGGATTCTCTCAAGAATTCGAAATCTGGTATATCAAACATTACTCTTTGCGATACGTCAGGTTTCCCATCTGCTATTGCAGGAGAGGTTTCAGGGTTTGACGCTGGTCAATATATAAACCCAAAAGAAGCTAGAAGAATGGCAAGATTTTCACAATTAGCAGTTTCTGCAGCATCCACAGCAATAGAAGATTCTAAATTGGATTTTAACAAAGAGAATTTAGAAAGATTTGGAGTTGTGATGGGTAATGGAAATGGAGGTTTACCAACTACTGAAGAGAATGCAGAAGTTTTGTTTTCAAAAGGGGGTATGAAAATAAGTCCCTTTTTTGTTCCTATGATTTTACCTAATATGGCTGCAGCCCAGATTAGTAGAGTTTTTGGTATTAAAGGATATTCTTCTACAGTTATTACTGCTTGTGCTGCAGGAAATCAAGCAATTGGTGAGGCAACTGAAGTTATAAGAAGAGGTACTGCTGATGTGGTAGTAGCAGGAGGAACTGAGGCAGGTATCAGTAGGATTGGACTAGGTGGATTCCATGTAATTAAGGCCTTAAGTCGATTTTCAGGAGATCCTACATTGGCTAGTAAGCCATTTGATGCTAATCGAGATGGATTTGTTCCTGCTGAAGGAGCAGGAGTTTTGATTTTAGAAAGTTTAGAACATGCAGTGTCTAGAGGGGCAGAAATTAAAGCGGAAATAGTAGGTTATGGGATCACTTCTGATGCTTTTCATCCTGTTCAACCAGATGATACGGGTGATGGAGCTTCTAGAGCAATTAAGCTTGCTATGAGTGATGCAAATATTTCTGCTACTGATTTGGATTATATTAATGCTCATGGGACATCGACTCCTTTAAATGATGCTTCAGAAACTAAAGCTATCAAGAAAGCTTTGGGTGACCATGCCTATAAAATACCCATTAGTTCTACAAAATCTATGATTGGGCATGTATTAGGTGGTGCGGGAGCAATTGAAGGTGTTGCTGTGGTGAAATCGATACAAGAATCTATAATTCATCCAACAGTTAATCAAAATGTTCCTGATCCGGATTGCGATTTGAATTATGTTCCAAATGTTAAATTGGACAAAAAAATTAACTTTGCTTTATCAAATAATTTTGGATTTGGTGGGCAGAACGCTTGCGTAATATTTGCAGATTTTAATCGTTAGAATTCTACTGATTCCATAAAATCTACATAAGTATTGAGGGTGATGTCGTTTCTGCGGTTTCTTAAGGCTTCTTCTCTGTCCCAAATTTGGTCTTGTGATTCATTTGATTTAATTGAATCAAATCTTGTTTGTTCCCAGTGAGTTGGACTGTTGTACCCAGTTAATAATGTGATTTCAGTAGGAGTAGTAGACGATAGAGTTGTCCACATTCCAATGATACTAGCTCCCATTTTTTCCATTCTAGGCCATATACCATCTTCAGAACATTCTACAAATTCTTTAACATTAGATGATGATATATAAAATTTTCTGAGACCATAAAATGGCCTTCTATCTTCAGGGGGAATAATTTCTTTTGGCCGCGTACTTATTGATTGCAATAGAGAAACCTCTTCATGTTCTATAAATTCACTTCGGTCAACGGCCCACGCGCCTTGTGAAGTTTTTAAATCATCAAAGTTGTTAAAGGATGTAATCTGAACTAAGTGAGTTTTTGGTTTTCCAATTACTCCACCAACCACACATAAAATCTGGCCACCTGCCGTGCGAATTGATGGCCACACATTTGATCTGCAGTAGGCCAAATATTCTGATAATTCACTTTTTTTAATAATAGTTTTTCTTTCTTCGGCTAGCATGAATTTTTCTCAGATAAATAAAATTTAACAAAATGGTAAAATCTCAATCTGTTTCATTGTAAATCAAAAACGTATAATAGATAAACAATGTTAGGAGGATGAGATGTCAGTAATTACTTTAGGTGGATTAGCTGGTGGAGGAGCTAGAATATTAGGTCCAAAATTGTCTGAAAAATTAGGTGCTGATTATATCGATAGAAATATCATTTCTACTATAGCTGAAGAGTTGGGTGAGTCAGTTGAATCTATTGTTGCTAAAGAAGAGCAAGCTCCTTCACGATCTCATAAGCTTGCATTAGCAATTAAAAAAATTATAGAACGATCTGGTGCAAGTTGGGGAGGAGATCCATATTTTGGGTCTGGTTTTTCACATTTTTTTTCTGATAGTTATGAAGATTTGCCTGATATTTCTGAAACTAATCAACACGATTCTATAAATGATAGCTACATTGAAGTAATTAAAAATACTATGACTAATTTAGCTACAGAGGGTAATGTGATCTTTCTTGGTAGAGGTGGTCATGTCATTTTAAAAGACTTTACTAATGTTCTTCGTGTTGGAGTTGTTGCTCATCCTGAAGATAGAGTTCAAAATGTGATGAAAGTGGATGGTTTAGATGAGAAAGATGCTCTAATTGCTGTGAAAAATAGAGATTTAGCCAGAATCAATTATTTTAAAAAATACTTTTCAATAGATGAACCTGATAGGCCCGATTTATACCATCTGACCATAAATACTAGTGAAGTTAGTGTTGATTATGCATTAGATGTAATTGTTTCTGCACTACATGCATTGGAAGATGGAAAAATAGTAGGGCCATTACATATTTAATTAATGCTTTTTAATGTATTGTGGTATTTTCATCTTTTATATAGAATGCACGAGCTTGTATCATTGGCAATAATCAGAAAGGTTAATTAAATTGGCTCCTTTAATTGAAGTTAAAGACTTAAAAACTCATTTTTTTACTCCTTCAGGAGTAGTTAAAGCTGTAAACGGAATCTCATATTCGGTTGATGAAGGTGAAGTGGTAGCCATAGTTGGTGAAAGTGGTTGTGGAAAAAGTGTTGGAGCTATGTCTATTATGCAATTAATCCCAAACCCTCCGGGTAGAATCGTCAATGGCGAAGTTTGGTTTCAAGGCAAAGATTTAACTCAACTTTCAGATGCTGAAATGAGGGAAATTAGAGGGAACAAGATTGCTATGGTTTTTCAAGAACCCATGACTTCCCTTAACCCCGTTTTAACTGTCGGAAGACAACTTACAGAAACTTTGGAATTACATGAGGGAATGAATGATGATGAATCTCAAGCTCGTGCAACCGAGCTTTTAGAGATGGTTGGAATTCCTGATCCTGAATCTAGATTAAATGATTATCCTCATCAGTTTAGTGGAGGTATGAGGCAGAGAGTAATGATTGCAATGGCATTAAGTTGTAATCCTGATTTAATAATAGCTGATGAACCTACAACTGCTCTAGATGTGACTATTCAAGCTCAGATCTTAGAATTAATGCAGAAGTTATCTAAAGAAACAGGTACTGCCTTAATTGTAATTACACATAATTTAGGTGTAGTGGCTAGATATGCACACCGTGTGATTGTTATGTATGCGGGTAAAATAGTTGAAACCGCGAGTGCTGTCGAACTTTATACTAATCCACAACATCCATATACAAGAGGTTTATTAAATTCTGTGCCTAGATTAGATGAACGAGTTTCTACTCGTTTGGAAGCAGTTGAAGGAATGCCTCCAAATTTAAGCAAGCCTACACTATGTCAAACTTGCGATGCCCCTGAACCAGAATTAGTTTTAGTAAATGAAGATCATTGGGTTGCGAAATGTTCAAATGACAGTTCATGTGCTGGATGGTTCCCTCGAGACTTAGAATAAGGAGAAAAAATGGTTACTGCTACTAATGAAACATTATTAGAAGTTGAAGATTTACAAATGTATTTTCCTGTTACATCAGGTATTGTTTTTCAAAAAAAAGTTGCTGATGTGAAAGCTGTTGATGGCGTAAGTTTTACATTGAAAAAAGGTGAGACTCTAGGTTTAGTGGGAGAGAGTGGTTGTGGTAAAACTACAGCTGGTAGAACTATTCTTCAATTATACAAACCAACAGCCGGGTCAATTAAATTTAATGGGACAGAATTGAACGGTTTAAAAGGCAACTCTTTAAGAGCTGTTCGTCGTGATATGCAAATGATTTTTCAAGATCCTTATGGTTCCCTTAATCCTAGAATGACATGTGGAGACATAGTAGGAGAACCATTAAAGGTTCATAAACTTACTTCTTCCAAATCTGAATATAATGAAAGAGTTAGTGAATTATTAAGTATAGTGGGATTAAGCCCATACATGGCAGAAAGATACCCTCATGAATTCAGTGGAGGTCAAAGGCAAAGAATTGGGATTGCTAGAGCTTTAGCTGTTAATCCAAGTTTAATAATATGTGATGAACCTGTTTCAGCTTTAGATGTTTCTATCCAAGCTCAAGTAATAAATTTATTAGAAGATTTACAAGAACAATTAGATTTGACATATATCTTCATTGCTCATGATTTATCGGTTGTTAAGCACATAAGCGATAGGATCGCTGTGATGTATTTAGGTCATATTGTTGAAATTGCAGAAAGAAACGAGCTATATGAAAATCCTGTGCATCCTTATACTCAAGCTTTGTTGTCTGCTATTCCTATTGCTGATCCAGTTTTAGAGGCAACTAGGGAAAGGATTTTGCTGCGAGGCGGTGTCCCAAGTCCTATGAACCCTCCATCAGGGTGTTGTTATGAAAGAAAATGTCCAGACCCTGACAATTCAGGTGATCCTATAGAAATGAAGGAAGTTTCACCTGGGCATTTTGTGGCTGTAGCCCAAGAGTGTTTTGATCAATACGGATGTTATTGGTTTCCTAGAGAAGGTTAAAGTACTACAAAAGTAAGTCACTCTTATCTAATGCACTATTTTTCTAACGAAATTTTGGATAGAGTATTAGAATCATCTAATATTAGTGAAGGTTTTAATTCTCTCAGATTGTTTCTGAGATATGTATTTGAAATAGGTCCCGTATCTACAAAAGACATGTCTGCTTTGATAGGAATTCCTCTACCTGTAATTGCCTCTGTGAGAAAAGAACTTGAAAAAAATCGTATTTTGATACGGTCAAATGGTATGGTTCTGTCAGATTTAGGGATTGATTTGATTAATCAGATGGGTATTTCTAAGAACATTAAAATCTCTGAAATTACTTCCTCCGAGGATATTTCACATCAGTTTGAAGATTTGATTCCAGAGCTAGAGAAAATTTGCTTAACTCGACCTTCTTATAATCCTAAAATTGATCAATCTCATGTAACTATAGAAACTAGTATTAAGAGAGTTCAATATTTGATTAAAAATGATGCTTTTGAAGGAAGAGATATCTTAATATTGGGTGACGATGATCTTACTTCCTTAGCCATTTATTTGTGCATGAGAAAGTTTGATATTTATCCGAATAATATTTCTGTAGTTGATATAGATCATAGGATATTGGATTTTATTAATGGTCACTATTCTCAAAGCAGGATAAAACCCAAATTAGTCAAAGTAGATTTATTAGAAGGAATAGATAAATCTTTATTAGGTCGACATGATGTTTTTATTACTGATCCACCGTATACAGTTGATGGATTTAAATTGTTTGTTTCAAATGCATTGAAATCTCTTAGAAGTGGCCCCGGCAATATTGGTATTATTTCTTTTCCTAATCCTCCAATAGGAAATTATTTATTGATGCAGCATTCACTGATTCAAATGGGATTATTATTTCGAGAGATGATTCCTGGATTCAATCATTATATTGGTGCTCCTATTCATGGGGGTAGGACGAATTTAATTCGATGTACAACATCTAATCAAATTAATTCAGATGTCGATATAGATTTGTCTAAAATTTATACTCATTCAAGGGCTTAAAATACTGAATAGTTCAATTCAAAATTTAATTAGAAAGTCTGAAGAAATTGCTATACATCATTCTGAAATTTTTTCAACAATTTTTGAAAATGAAAATAAAACATCTTGGGCATATTTTTTCCCCTTTGTATTTTCTAATAATTTACCTCCTGGAAAAAAAATTTATATTTATGAAGATTCTGATTTGATATTGATTTTTATTCATTACCTAAGAAATCCCGATCAAATTGAATTATTTTTCCCTCCTTTAATTCTGAATGATTTAACCATTAAACAATTTAATGAAATTTTCAAAAAAATAAATCAACCAAACATGAGATTTTTATGGGTAGATGAGAGAGACAAAAAGAAATTAGAAAATTATTTCGGAAACCAAATAGAAATTGAAAAAAAATCATCTGAATATATTTTTGATCCAAAAAAAAATCATTCTTTAGAAGGCTCAGAATTCAGAGATATCAGAAAAAAGATTAATTCTGTTAAAAAATATCAGCCCCAATTTTCTTCTTTAAATCCCACTGATATTCCTGAAGTATTAGATTTATTGAAGAACTGGAGAAAACTACAAGGCAGAAAAAATAGTTTTTTATTAGATTGGGGTTATACAAATTCAGCGGTTGAAAATATATTTGATCTTGATTCATCTATTATCAAAGCATGGAAAGTGGAAATCTCTTCTGAAATAGTTGCAGTAGGTATGGCAGGAAAAATTAATGAAGAAATAGCAAATATGTTTATTGCCAAAACTAATATGAATATTAAAGGATTATCAGAATTTTTGCGTTGGCGCATGTTCTGTGAGTTAAAAGAATTTTCATTTGTGAATGATGCCAGTGATTTAGGATTAACAGGGTTGAGGCAACATAAAATGAAATTTAGGCCAGTAGCTTTTCAGCCAATCTACACCGCCAATGTAATTCTGACGGTGTAGATTAGCTATTTAAAACTATTTTCCGTAAGTAGATATAGTTTCTTCTTCTTTGGTAATCATTTCTAGAAGGACAGGTTGCCCTGAAGCAGTGATTTCAAGAGCTCTTTCTACGGCTGGTTTAATGTCCTTAGGATTGGTAATTCTTTCTCCGTGAGCACCTAAGCTTGTCGCTGTATCAGAATAAATTCCACCTAATTCATTGCTTTTCCAGTTTTCAGTTGCATGAGGGAAATGGTCAGTGTAATGAGTCATTACTCCGTTATTTAGAACTATAGTGATTGTTCCTAATTGAGATCGTACTCCAGTTTCTAAGTCTAATCCTGACATTCCAAATGCAGCATCACCCATTACGTTGATTACAGTTTTGTCAGGAGCTGCAACTTTTGCTCCCAATGCCAAGCCAAGTCCATATCCTAATTGAGTAGATTTACCCCATCCAATGTATGATCTAGGTGCTAATGCTGGCCAAAAAGGTACTAATTGGTTTCTAGGGTATCCTGAATCATGAGTGATAATGGTGTTTTTGGGGTCCACTGTATTCATCACTTCGTGGAATACTCTGTATGGACTCATAGGAGTTTCATCAGAGGTCAGTCTGGGCATCCATTCATTCATGAATTCTGCTTTTATTTTTGCAACTTCATCTTTTGCTCCATTTACATCAGCTCTTCCGTGTTCGCCTAACTGAGATTTGGCTTCTTCAATCAATTGTCGTAATACTAGTTTTGCATCTCCCACAGCTCCAAATTGAACTCTGTAGTCTCTATTAATGTCTTCTGGAGTATTTGTTACTTGGGCTTTGATGACTTTTTCAGGCATTGGAACAGTAAAATTATTGATTACGAAACTTGTCCCTATTCCTAAGATGAAATCAGTCGTTTGTAGGAATCTATCTACCATTAATGTACCCGTATTTCCTCCTGTTCCTAATGCTAGAGGGTGATCTTCTGGGTACGCACTTTTTCCAGCCAAAGTTGTCATAACAGGTACATTTACTAGTTCGGAAAATTCGATTAATTCATCTGACGCTTCAGCGTATAAAATTCCCTGCCCAGCATTTATTATAGGTTTTTGTGCTTTTAACAAAGCAGATACTATGTCTCTGACATCTTCTGAAGCAGCAGCAGTTTTATATTGTCTAGTTACTTGGTAATCTTCTATATCTGAAGGCACTTCAGCTTTGCCAACATCACCCGGTAATTCTAATAAAACAGGTCCAGGACGACCATTTTTTATTTGAGTAAATGCTCTACTAACCATTTCTGGAATTCGCTCAACTGTATTTATTCTTCCAGCCCATTTTGTTATGTGTTGGTAGTTGGGAACAGAGTCAAAATTGGGATGTACTCCAACTCTTCTTTCAGTATACCCTCCAGGAATAATTAACATAGGTACATTATCGGCATAAGCTTGTGCTACTCCACCAAAAGCATTTTCAGACCCAGGGCCGTGCTGCATGGTGAATACGCCTATTTTATTTCCATTATTGATTCTGCTATATGCATCAGCCATATTTACTCCGGCTCTTTCTTGCCGGCAAAGTATTGGGCGAATTCCCTCTTGAGAACAAGCTTCAATTAAAGTTTGTGCAGGGAAGCATGAAATCCATTCGATTCCTTCTTTTTTCAGAATTTGAGCCATTAATTGGTCGCCATTCATTTTTTTTCTCCTTAGCTTATTTTTTTGTTAAAGCAAATTTTGCAGCATTTTCGCCAGAAATTTTTCCAAATACTGCACCATTCATTAATCCAGATCCCCCAGGATAATTATTGTAAAAAATTCCTCCAACTATTTCTCCTGATGCGTAAAGGCCAGTTATTGGCAGGTCAGCATTGTCGATCACTTGTGAATTTGAATTGATTTTAAGACCGCCAAAAGTAAATGTGATTCCACAAGTCACTGCGTATCCAGTATATGGAGGTTCATCTATTTTTTGAGCCCAATTAGATTTTGGAGGAGTAATTCCTTCAGTGTGTTTTTGATCTAATATAGTAGGATTAAATTCTCCGTCTTGTACAGAATTGTTATACTCATTAATTGTCTTTTCTAGTCCTTGAGGGTCAATGTCTAATCCATGTGCTAGTTCTTTAATAGAATTTGCTTCAAATTTTGTTACTTGATTAATAAAATATTCGTCTCTAAGCAAATGCGTAGTTTTTTGATCAAAAATTTGGAAAGCTGCTCTTTGAGGTTGATTTAGAATTTCTCTTCCGTATTTTGCGTAAGTATAATTTCTGAAATCAGCTCCTTCATCTACAAATCGGTCTCCGTTGACATTGACAATTAATCCAAAAATGTAGGAGTGTTTTTGAAATAAGTCAGCTATATTTCTGTCTCCGTAAGCTGGTGAATTTAAGTCCCATGCAACAGAATGACATCCACTCCAATGTCCTGCTGATTGTGCACCAATATCTAATGCCATATTGATTCCATCACCAGTGTTAAATTGAGTTCCTCGTACTTTAGCTAATTCCCATCCAGGGCCAAGATAACGGGTTCTCATTTCAGGATTTGCTTCAAATCCACCACATGCTAGTACAACTGAATGACAAGAAATATTTTGATATCCTTCAGGTGATTTAATCCTAATACCACTGATTTGACCTTCATCATTTTGTAAAATTTCTGTAGCAGAACTTTGGTATTTAATATCGATTTCAGATTTTTTTACAATCTCAAATAGGGAGTCAGATAATCCTTTACCGCCTCCAACTGCCTCTACAATAAGTCCTCCAACAAATCTTCGAATGCCTTCATGTTCGTAAGATTGCCTACCATATGCAAGTATCCAAGGGACCCCTTGATTTTTCATCCATTCCATAGTGTTAAATGAATTATTTGTTAATGTTTGTAATAGTTCTGAATCTGAAAGTCCTTCTGTAACTCGCATTACATCTGAGTAGAATTCAGACTCTGAGTAACTTCCTACATCTAATTTGGATTTTTCTGTATCTGACAGCCCATCAATTAGTTTGCCTATATCTTCTATGCCGTTATATGCAAATCTAAATAGTCCTCCAGTAAAATAGGAATTGCCTCCACTGAGATGTTCAGGGGCTTTTTCTAAAACTAAAGTCCTAGCACCTTCTTCTTTTGCGGCTAATGCAGCACATAAGGCAGAGTTTCCTGCCCCTACTACTACTACGTCATAAATTTCATTCATTATATAAGTTATACCATTAAATATTTGCCTGACTAACTTAATCTAATCTACATGAATAATCAATGTTGCTTGACCCTCAAAATGATACATGGGAAAATTTTTAACTGTGGTTTAACAAAAGAATAGGTTTTATATGCATTACAACGTGGCAGGTTTGCTAAAAGAAAGCAGTGGTTATAAATCCATGGAAACTGTTGATGATATATTTTTTGTAGAAGAAATGAATCGTCAAGCAGATGCTTTTGGGAAGGTTGTTTTAATAAGAACAGACAAAGGTATCTGGGTAAGTGCAGATTCTGTAGTTTTAATAGAATTAGATTGTGGTGGATGTTTGAATAAATTTGAATTTCAATTTGAGATAAATTTAGAAGAAGAATTCATTCCTTATATTGATATGAAAAACAATTCAATAATTCATATAGAACCCGGAGAAGAGCCTTTCAGGATTGATGCTGACAATATTATAAATTTAGAGGAGGCTTTCTCTCAGTATACTTTTATGAAAATTCCATTTTCACCAAGGTGTACTGTTCAATGTAGGGGATTATGTGTAAAGTGTGGTATGGATTTGAACACGCAGAAATGTGATTGTAATACTAAACATATTGATCCTAGATGGGCTTCTCTAGTGAATTTGTTAGATTCAAAAAATGATTGACTTAATAATAGAAATATAAAAAGGAAAAGATATGCCTCCATTACCAAAGAAAAAACATTCTAAAAAGCGTAAAGCTGGGCGAAACGCTCATAATGGAATGAAAAAAGTAACATTTTCAAAGTGCGCTGAACCAGACTGCGATAGTATGGTAATTCCTCACAGAGTTTGTGTTAAGTGCGGGAAATATGCAGGTCGAGATGTGGTTTCGAATGAAGAAACGCAAGCAGGGTTATAGGTCATACTATGAATCAGCAATCTAAATATGCCTTTTTATTTCCCGGCCAAGGTGCTCAAGCTGTAGGGATGGGATATGAGCTTTATCAAGAATCAGATGAAGCAAAAACAATTTTTGATTCTATAGATACATCTCTAGGTAGATCTTTGACAAAAATTATGTTTGAAGGTCCTGAAGATGAATTAAGAGAGACAATTAATGCACAGCCTGCGATTTTGGCAGTAAGTTTGGCTTGTTTACATACTATGCGTTCAGAAATGGGAGATTCTTTTTTATCTACTCCCGCTATGATGGCAGGTCATAGTTTGGGTGAATACTCTGCTTTGGCCGCATCTGGCGCTTTATCAGTAACAGAAGCATCTCTTCTTGTCCAGAAGCGTGGTGAATTGATGCAGCTTGCATGTGATCAAAATCCTGGAACAATGGCTGCTATATTGGGAATGGATCAAGAAGAAATTTTTAAAATTGCAAAAACTTCAGGTACATATGTTTCTAATATTAATACCCAAGAGCAAATAGTAATAAGTGGTGAAAAAGAAAAAATACAAATCGCCATGGATATGGCTTCAGAAAAAGGAGCTAAACGTGTTATTCCTTTGAATGTGGGTGGAGCATTTCATTCTGGGTTGATGGAACCAGCAAGAGATGGTTTAGCAGCAGCAGTTGAGAGTGTTAAATTGGTTAATTCAAGCATTCCTATAGTTGCAAATTGTACCGCTAAACCTGTTTCAGAATCTTCTGATATTAAAGAAGAATTGGTAACTCAAATTTCTGGATGTGTAAATTGGAGACAGACAATTGAGTTTATGATTGACGAAGGTGTTACTGATTTTTATGAAATTGGTCCGGGCAGAGCTTTAAGCGGAATGGTTAAAAAAATTAATAAAGAAATGAATACTTATAATATCTCTGATTTGGCTTCAATTAGAGAATTAAAGAATACTTAAAGTGGTCAGTGTGGAAAATGTAAACACTAAATCTGATGCTAGGACTGTAATTTTGCAATGTTTGTGTGAATATGATCTTGTGGATCATGATATAGTTCCATTGGTATCTAGAGTTTTTGATAGTTCTGTATTTTCAAAGGATGCAACTCAGTTTTTAAAACAGACTATTGAAAAAGTTCAAGGTAATAAATCTGCTATTGATCAAATAATTAGTCATAACGCACCTACGTGGCCGATAGACCAATTACCTACCGTAGATAGAAATATACTTAGATTAGCCCTTGCGGAGATAATTTGGGTAAAACAAGCTCCATCTGCAGTTGTAGTTAATGAAGCAGTAGAATTAGCAAAAGTTTTTGGGTCTGAAGGATCATCAAAGTTTGTAAATGGTGTTCTGGGATCTTATTTAAAAGATAATTAATATTGGGGGTAACACAAATGTCACTTTTAGAGAAAGTACAAGCAGTAGTAGCAGACAAATTAAGTATTGACCAATCGGAAGTGGTTCCTGAAGCTTCTTTTACAGAGGACTTGAACGCAGACTCTTTAGACTTGGTTGAATTAATTATGGCTTTTGAAGAAGAATTTTCTGACGGAGATGTAGAAATTGAAATCTCTGATGAGGATGCAGAAGGAATTACTACTGTACAGGCCGCTATCGATTATTTGCAGGCGCATGGTGTAGAAGGATAATTTTCTTTTACAAATTGTCTAAATACGACTGAAGTATTACCGTAGCTGAAGCAGAATCAATTAAATTTTTAGGAATTCTTTTCTTAGATTTTTTCGATTTGTTTAAATTTATTGATTCTAATATTTTCTTTTTGGCTTCAATAGTAGAAAATCTTTCATCAATGGTAATTATTGGAATTTTTGTGTGATTAGAAATTTCTCTAATAAAAGTTTGTGTTTTATTAAATTGCGTACCTTTTGATCCTGAAGGTAAGTATGGAAGTCCAATTAAAATAGAAGCAGCGTTAGCTCGATCTATGCATTCTATAATTTCACTTAAAGCATTGATAGTTTTGATTGTTTTCAGTGGAGAGGCTAAAGTTTTAGTTGGGTCGCTAATTGCAATTCCTATTCGGGATTCGCCTACATCCAAAGCCAATATGGGTTGTTGATCATTTTGCATTTAATTGTTCTTGAATAATATTAGGGACTAATGCAATTGCATCTTGCAATTTGTTGGAATTTTTGCCTCCTGCTTGAGCTGAATCTGCTCTTCCGCCCCCACCGCCCTCTAGTATAGATGCAATTTTTTTAGCGATATCTGAACAGTTAACTCCTTTTTCAATTGGATCTTTTGAAGCTACAATTATAACTATTGGGTTGTCGTTTATAACTGCACTTAAGCAAACTACACCGTTCTGAATTTTATCTTTGAGCCAGTCTCCCATATTTCGAAGTGTTTCTTGTGAGGATGCCTGAGTTATTGAGGAAATAATTTTAAATCCGTTAATCTCATACGTTTCATTTAATAGGCTTTCAGCAGATAGAATTGATAATTCAGATTCTAATTTACCTTTTTCATTATTAGATTGTTCTAATTGTTGTATGAGAGCTAGAATTCTATCTTCAATTTGAGAAGGATTTGTTTGAAGTAGTTGTGAAATTTTTGAATCAGTTATTGTTTTTTCCCAAATCATTTTTTCGGCAGCCTCACCGCTTACAGCTTCTATTCTTCTCATCCCTGAACCGATACTAGATTCGTTTAAAATTATGACAGTTCCTAATTCTCCAGTACGTGCAGCATGTGTTCCTCCGCATACTTCAAAGCTAAAGGTTGTCCCATTTGAAATTTCAATTAATCGGACATTTTCTTCATATTTATCACCAAAAAAAGCCAAGGCTCCTCTTCGTATAGCCTCTGCATATGTATCCTCACCTTTAATAATTTCAGAATTATGGCGAATTTTTTGATTGACTAAATGTTGGACATTCCATAACTCTTCCTCAGTTAATGCTTGGAAATGGCTGAAGTCAAATCTTAATCTTTCAGAAGTTACTAATGATCCAGCTTGACGTACATGATCTCCTAAAACCTCGCGTAATGCAGCATGAAGCATATGAGTGGCAGTATGATTTCTGCCAGTGTTGATTCGTTTTTGAGGGTCTACTTCAGCAGAAACACTTTCTCCCACTGAAAGTGTTCCGTTAATGATTTTTCCGTAATGTACAGTCAAGCCTGGTATTGCTTGTTGAGTATCAGTTATCTCAATTTCACAATTTGGGGAGATGATTTTTCCTGTGTCGCCAACTTGACCTCCTCCCTCAGAATAAAAAGGAGTTTCTTGTAAAAGTATCTCTACTGAATTGCCAGGTACAGAGATTTTGTCTACAGAAACATCATTGGAAAGTAAGCCTACTACAACAGATTGATTTGTTGTGGTTTCGTACCCTAAAAATTTAGTTGTACCTATTCCTAGGCTATCGTAAATTCTTAGTTTTGCATTGTCGTCTTTAAATTGCGATTTTGATCTAGCTCTATTGCGTTGCTTTTCCATTTCTGACTGGAAAGAGACTAAATCAACTGAAACATTATTTTCAATTGCTATTTCTTCAGTCATTTCTATTGGGAAACCATAGGTGTCCCAAAGTTTAAATGCTATTTCTCCAGATAATTCTGAGACATTTTCTAATGAACTTTGAAGCATATTTAATCCATTTTCAAATGCTTGTTCAAATTTTTCTTCTTCAAGCTGAAGTACAGTTTGAACAAATTCTTTGTGTTGAATTAATTCTGGGTAGGTCACCCCCATTTTATTAGTTACTTCGGAAGATAATTCTTTTAAAAATTGACCTTCAATCCCTATTTTTTTTGCTAATCGTATTGCTCTTCTTATTACCCTTCGCAATACATATCCCCTACCTTCGTTACTAGGGATAACACCATCAGTAGTTAAAAATGTACAACTTCTTGAATGTTCAGCAATTCCTCTGATTGCATAATCATTATCAAGGCTTTGCCCATACTTTACGCCACTTAATTTTTCGATTTTTTGTATTAGACTTTTAAAAATATCGGTTTCATACATAGTTTCAGCATTTTGCATGATTATTGTAAGTCTTTCTAATCCCATTCCTGTATCTATGCTTGGAGCAGGCAAAGGTGACCTTTCCCCAGATGGATGATGATAATACTGCATGAAAACTAGGTTCCAAAGTTCTACAAATCGCGTGCATTTTTCTTTAGATTTCATTACGTTTTCACAATTGGGCTTACAGTCTTGTTTTAAGCACCCACGATTTTGTCCGAAATCATAATGAAGTTCACTGCATGGGCCACATGGACCTTCATCACCGTGAATTGGAGGGCCCCACCAATTGTCTGTGTCTCCAAATTTAAAGATTCGATCTTTAGTAATCCCTGCCTGTACCCACAAGTTTAAAGCCTCATCGTCAGTGTGATGAACAGTGATCGCAAAATCTTCTTTTGGTAATCCCATTGAAATTGTTAAAAACTCTAAAGCATATGAAATTACTTCTTCTTTAAAATAATCGCCAATGCTGAAATTGCCAAGCATTTCAAACATAGTGTTATGTGTAGCGTCTCCAACCTCGTCTATATCAGGAGTTCTAAAACATTTTTGCGAGGATGTTAATCTTCTATTTGGCGGCTCTTGTAGGCCTGCAAAGTAAGGTTTAAATTGGTTCATTCCAGCTATAGTAAGTAGTAGAGTTGGGTCTCCAACTGGAATTAATGATGAACTTGCAACTTTTAAATGATTTTTAGATTCAAAAAATGATAAAAACGATTCTCTGATTTCATCGCTAGTCATAGTGGTAGGCATATTGATCCTTTAGTAAATTCAGTACTTAAAGTATACTATTTTCCGATAATTACACTTAGTATACCAAGACAATTAAGGATAATATTTTTTAATGAGTAACCAAAAAAGCCATGTTGAAGAATTAGGTTTTTCTTCAAAACACTTGTTTAGCCCTCTAGAACTAGTAGACAGATTTCCTAGATCAGAAACTGCATCTAAAACAGTTCAGAGTGGTAGAGAAACTATTCACCAGATTTTAAATGGTGATGATAAGAGATTGATGATAATTACTGGGCCATGTTCTGTGCATGATGAAGAAGTAGCTTTGGATTATGCTAGAAGACTAGTTGAATTAAGAGATCAACTTAGTGACCAAATATATTTGGTGATGAGAGTATATTTTGAAAAGCCAAGGACAACTGTAGGTTGGAAAGGCTTAATTAATGACCCTAACCTTGATGAGACTTTTGATATCCCGCAAGGCTTACAAAGAGCTAGAAGGCTTTTAAGAGAAATCAATGATATGGGGATGCCTGCTGCAAGTGAATTTTTAGATCCTGTTGTTCCGCATTACATAGAAGATTTAGTTTCTTGGGTAGCTATTGGTGCTAGAACCACAGAAAGTCAAACACATCGCCAAATGGCTAGTGCTATAGGCATTCCGGTAGGATTTAAGAATGCAACTGATGGTAGTTTACAAACCGCTATAGATGGAATTAATGCCGCTCGTCAAAGTCATTCATATGTTGGGACAGGACCTGACGGACATGTTTGTGTCTTGAGAACCGATGGCAATCCTGATGGTCACTTGGTATTAAGAGGTGGTAGGAGTGGTACTAATTACGATTCTAAGTCAGTTCAGCAAGCTACAGATTCTCTAGATTCAAATGGGTTGCCAAAAGGTTTGGTGATAGATTGTAGTCATGCTAATTCTGATAAAGACCATGAAAAACAACCAGGGGTTTTTGAGGATATTATCACTCAAAGAGTGAATGGTAACGAATCTATTGTTGGAGTTATGCTTGAGAGTAATATTAATCCCGGTGCACAAAAATTGGGCAACAATCCATCTGCATTGGAATATGGGGTTTCTATTACTGATGCTTGTGTTGGTTGGAGTAAAACTGCAGAAATTTTGAAATGGGCAGATTCTCAATTGAATGGTTAGTGCTTACCATAATTTCATAGAATCCAAAAATAGTTGCTCTAGATCTTTTTCATCCACGCTTCTAGGTGAAAGCTTTATTACTCTATGTTGAGGGACTGCTCCCGTCGCAAGAGCTTTAGCATCTTCATTTTTGAACCCTACAGCAGATAATCCGTTAGGAATATCTATTTGTTTAATTAGATTTATTATAGTTTCTGCCAATATGTCGCCTGCGTCTTCTAGGTTGGCATGCTTGATGTCTGCTCCCATTAATTGGGCGGCTTCTAAGTGTCTTTCTGGGTTTGATGGAGCTGTGTATCTGAAAACTGCAGGAGCATTAAGTATTACCGACATTCCGTGAGGAACTATAGGTTTATCCGTAGGATAGCCTTCTACAAGGTTGTTTGTAACCATACCAGCTACTGGATAACTCATTCCGTGAGGTAAATGGCATCCAGCATTTCCAAATCCCACACCTGCAAAAGTAGCGGCTAGCATCATTTCACTTCTTGAATCAAAATCATTAGCATTATGGACTGCCGAGACTATGTTTTTTGAGCACATTTGTATAGCTTTAGCAGCCCATACATCACTTATAGGGTTTGATCCTTGGTATGCAGGTCTAAATTCTGGAGATGATGGAGCTTCTCTCATGCTGAATGGCATAGCGGTGAATGATTCTAGCCCATGAGATAAAAGATCTAATCCACTGCAAGCTTGTACCATTCTTGGCATTGTGATTGAGTTGTTAGGATCAACTAAACCAACATTTGGTCTTAAGTATCTGTGGGCAATTCCTGTTTTGGCTTTCATACTAATCAGGTCAAAAATGGCTACTCCAGTAGTTTCGCTTCCTGTTCCCCCTGTTGTAGGAATAGCTACTAAGGGTTTTAGAGGGCCTGGGACTGGAGTTCCTGATCCTATAGGAGCATTTACATATGTTAGAAATTCTGCAGGATGCGTAGTGTAAAGGTTCGCTGCTTTTGCTGTATCAATACTTGAACCGCCTCCAATAGCTACAAATCCGTCAAAATTCCCTTGAGATGCATATTCAATACATTCTTTAAATGAAATATCAGTTGGTTCTACATGTACCTGATCAAATATAGATACAGAAATTTTTTCAGATTCTAGAGATCTTTTAGATATTTCAACAGGTTCAGAATTTGAAAGATTTGGATCTGTAACTATTAAAACATTTTTTGCTCCGAGTCGTTTCATTTCAAATCCAACTTCTTGGGTAATTCCAACCCCAAATTTAATTTGAGAAGTGTCAATACTAAACCCAGTTTCAAAAATTGTTTTATCCATTTTAAATTCCTTATAAATTTAGTCTATATACATTCCAAGGGCTCTCCCTCCAAGTAAATGAAGATGTGCATGAGGTTGAGATTGCATACCGTCATTGCCAAAATTAGAGAGGATTCTATATCCGTTTGGGCATAACTTTTTACCTAAATCATTAGCGTACTTGCCCATTTTAGATAAAAGTTCACCAGAGTTCCACAATTCGTACTGAGTTAAGTGATTTGTGGGAACAATCAATAGCTGAGTTGGCAACCAATTTAGGTTGTTTTCAAATACTACGAAATCTTTAGATCTATAGTGGAATTTAGCTGGAGATTTATCAGAAATAATTTCGCAAAAAATACAACTTTGGGGATCATCCATTGTACTGTCTGTAATTTGGTGCTGTGATTTCTATACATATTCCTATAGAAGGGTCTACTATTCTAGAAGCAGTAGGATTATTTTCACTTGTTACTAAAACAGGAAGGTTTTTTCGAGAAGTAATAATAGTTGGAAGTCGATGGTCATGCCTGTAAGCAATTAATTGAAAAAGCTTTTCGTTTCCCCAATCTGTAATTACTCCAGAGCCTAAATCATCTAATATT
>CEQN01026726.1_pt1 | contig 23442 bp, 23 predicted proteins | sample 427011 | NCBI WGS metagenome assembly CEQN01 (sample SAMEA2621277, study PRJEB7988) | marine metagenome | biome: marine biome (ENVO:00000447); feature: deep chlorophyll maximum layer (ENVO:xxxxxxxx); material: "saline water (ENVO:00002010), including plankton (ENVO:xxxxxxxx)" | depth 120 m
TTAGGAGGAGGAATAATTTCTACTATAATTTATAGTGCTTTCTTTGAAATTTTTCATATTATGATGTAATATATTGTAACTAGGTAAGTTTAGCTTTTTCGTATTCGCGGATAACTTTATACATCCACATTAAACTAAATACTGTTGTAATAATCGATGAGCCTAGAACGGACCACCATACCCAGTTTACTCCAAAATTATAATATTTAACTCCAATCCATGCCATCGGTAATGCAATCAAAATAACTCTTAATACAGTAATAAATAGAAAAGGAGTAGGTTTATCCATCCCCTGCATAGCCCTGCAAGTTAGCATTCCAATGGCTACAAAGGGTAGACTAAAAGTGCATATATTAAAAAAGTTAACTCCCTCTTCAATTGTTTTCGTATCATTTGTGAAAAGTTGAAGTATTAATTCTGAGAAAAAGAAAAATGTAATTGTAGCAATAACTGATAATATTATTGACCATTTTAAAGCATAATTTATCACATTTCTAATAAGGTCAATTCGATTTGCGCCATAAAACATTCCAACTATTGTCACTATACTGCTTGAAAGAGCTATCACTAAATTCATAAATAAATTTTCAACTCGTGCAGCTGTTTGGTATCCGCCAATGACTCCTCCATGTGATTCAGTGATTGAAGATGCTTGATGTTCAATTTCGTTTGAAAGGTCATTGATTTGCTCTTCTTGGCTTTTGACCTCATATCTGAAATATGGATTATTCATAGAATTAGGATTTTGATCAGAGTATGAAAGAATTGAATTTTGAGCAAACATTCCAAATGACATAATTGCAAATGATAAAGATGCAGGAATTCCGAGCTTAAATAAAGCTTTTATAATATTATAATCAAATTTGAATATATCTTTTCTAAATGAAATAGTCGTATATGATTTCTTTTTTATTATGAGTAAGTACATAAAGCTTAATGCAACTACTCCATTACTTATAACTGTTGCGTATGCTGCACCTGCAACCTCCATTTTAAAAATAATAATAAAGATAGGGTCAAGAATGATATTTAGAATAGTCCCAAATCCCAAAACTTTCATTGGTAAAACTGTTTCTCCTTCACCTGAAAGAATAGATCGAAAGAATATTGCTAAAATCATAAATACAGACCCAAATGCCATGATTTGAAAATATTGTCGAGCATACGTCCTTGTTTCATTAGAAGTATTTCGAAGCTCTAAATCCATTATTGAATCTCCTAGTAAAAGCACAACTCCTGTTATAATTATGGGCAAAACAAGGCCAATCAAAACTGTATGAGACGCAACACTATCAGCAAATCGTTTATTTTTTTTACCAATGTGCTGAGCAATTAAGGTTGTGACGCCACTTCCTAATCCAAAAGTTAGTCCCATAATTATAAACATTAATGGGAAAACAGCTCCCATAGCATCAAGCGCAGATTGAGATAAAAATTGCAAGGTTTCATCACTTGCGCCATCCCGAACTAAAAACTTTCCAACAAACATAGTATCCATTAACATGTATATAGATTGAACTGATAAACCTAAAAAAAATGGAGCAGTCATTTTCCATAAAGCTTTTTTAGGATTACTAATAAAGCTGTCAAGTTTGGATTGGTTTTGCGTTGTTGTCTCCATTTGGTATAAATTATGAAATTCAAAAGACTTTGTTGAGAATTAAAATAAATATAAATTTAGTTCGATGATAAAACGAATTTTAATCAAACAAATTTTTTAAATTAAAGATATGCACCTTTTGAGGTGCATTTTTTTTATAATTAGAGGATACATAAATAATGACTGCAATGGATAATTTGATATCTCTAGCTATGGTCGATGAGGAAATTAAAGAGATTGAATCTTCAAGAGGAGATCTTCCTTCAAGAATTGAAAAACTAGAGGCTGATAAAACAAATTTTGAAAATAAAATTGAAGGTTTTAATGAAAAGCTTAAAAGTCTAAATGATAGGCAAGTTGAATTAAATAGAAATAAAGAAGATAGTGATTCTAGTCTTGAAAAATATAAAGATCAATTATATCTCGTCAAAAATAATAAAGAGTATGATGCACTAAATACAGAAATTGATGTTGTGAAAGAAAATCTGTTTAAAATTTCTACTGAATTAAAAGATATCGCTGATAGTAAAAATGCAATTGATGAAGACGTTAAATTGAATCAAAGTCAAATTGATGAATGCACTCAAAAATTAGACAAGTATAGTTCACAATTAAAAAATCTAATGAACGAAAATGAAAAAGAGTATCAAAATCTCAATTTACAAAAAGAAAAATTGATTGGCACTATTGATGATAGTATCCTTAGTCAATATAATATAATGCTTAATGCAAAAGGGTTTGGTGCGGCAGCGGTTATTGGTGATGCATGTGGAGCATGCTACGCTACTTTACCTACTCAATTAATTACTGAAGTTAAGCAGAAAAATGAATATAAATATTGTCCTTCCTGTGCTATCTTATTATATTTCGAAGAATAAATTTTTGGGTTGGTCGGTTGATTGCTTTATATAAAGAGGAAAGTCCGAACTCCGCAGGATAAAGTGCCTCATAATTAGAGGATCTCATATTGAGAATGGAAAGTGCCGCAGAAAATAGACCGCCATTTTAATTAGTGGTAAGGGTGAAAAAGTAGTGTAAGAGACTACTGTTATTTTTTGAAAAAAAAGTAATTGGTAAACCCCACTTGGAGCAAGATCAAGTAGCCTTGCGTGTTCCGCGCTTAAAGGCGGGTAGATCGCATTAGCATGTTAGTGATAATATGCATAGATGAATAATCAACACTATTTATTTAGTACAGAATTCGGCTTATAGACCAACCCAAAATTAAGATTATGAATGTAACAGATAAATACTTAAAAAAATTCCAGCCGTTTTTTAACAATAGAGGATTAATAGATATTAAATCTATTGATGCTTATCTTAAACCTGCAGATAATTGGCTTAATGATCCATTTAATTTTTATAATATGGATATAGCGGTAGATCAAATTATTTCTAATCCTAAAGAATCTCCAATTTTCATACATGGAGATTGTGATGCTGATGGAGTCTCAGCTTGCTCAGTTCTGTATACGTATTTAAAAAAAAATGGCTATAAAGTATTTTATCACATCCCAAATAGGTCAAATGAAGGGCACTCAATTTCTTTAAAAACAATAGACTATGCTGCTAGTATTGGATCAAAATTAATGATTACATGCGATTTAGGCATGAGTTCCTTCGATGAGGTGAAATATGCAAATGAGAAAAAAATAAAAACAATAATAACGGATCATCATAAACCTCTATCTGAAGTGCCTGATGCAATTTCAATTATAAATCCATGGATTAAGCAGAATGAAAATCTTCCATTTAAAGAGTATTCAGGCAGTGCTGTTGCCTTAAAATTATGCCATGGTGTGAACAATAAACTATCTCTAGACTTTGAAAATATAAAGCAATTAATGGGGATTGCCTCTATTGGTATAATATCAGATAAAGTTACCATTATTAATGAAAACAGGTTGATATCTTATTATGGTTACAAAATGATTACAGAAGGTCAAAATCTTGGAATTAGTATTTTAAGTAAAAGGCTTTTCCCATACCTAAGTAAAATAGACATTAATAAAATTATTAGAGTAATTAATATGACTACAAAACTAGAAGATTCTAATTTATCAGTTAAGCTTCTTACTTCATCTACCCCTGTTCAAATTAATTCTTATGCAAGTAAAGTAATTAAGAAGTTCAAGAAAAATCAGACGATATTTAATAGCATTATTCATTCATCTATTAGGCAAGTTTATTCACAAAACTATATTGATAATAATTGCATTTTTATTGAGACTGATTTTGATAGTGCTTATAATGGTGCTGTAGCAAATACACTCTCAAGTAAATTTCAAGTTCCTGCTATTGTATTGTCAAAAATGGGGAACAATACTCATTATAAAGGTTCTTGTAGAGGTGTTGGTGATACTGACCTATTTTCTTTTTTAGATATAAATAAAAAATATTTAAAAACATTAGGTGGGCACCCTAGGGCTGCAGGATTTACCATTGATAAAGATAAGATCATTTATATTAAGAAATCTTTTTTTGAATTTATGAAGGTGAAAAAAATAGTAAAAAAAACAGCTAAGTCTAGAGTAATTGATGGTATATTAGAATTAAATGATATTAATTTAGAATTAGTTAGTTTTTTTGAACAATTTATGCCGTATGGTTCTGGAAATAACTGTCCGATATTTTATAGTGAAGGAGTAAAAGTTGTTGATAAACCAATTGTGATTGGAAAATCTAAGGACTCTATAAAGTTAAAAGTAAAGCAAAATGGAAGTGCTTTTGATTCAGTTGGAATTGGCTTAATAAATGAGTTTGAAAAATTAGTAACTAAAAATAAATTAAATATAGAATACACGATTAGCAACAATGATAAACAGATTACGTTAAATATTTTAGGAGTTAGCTAAATGCTTAGGCAGTCTTATATTTCAGGTTTAGGGTTTAATGTCCCAAATAATACGATGACGAACCAAGATTTATCTAAATTTATGGATACGTCAGATGAGTGGATTTTTGAAAGAAGCGGGATTAAAGAAAGAAGAATAGTAGAACATCTAGAGAGAGATGGCATTGGGCCTTCAGATTTAGCAATTCCTGCAGTTGAGGATGCACTTAAAATGGCAAATCTAGATAAAGAAGACATTGATTTTATTCTTTTTTCAACAGCTATGCCGGATTATTTTTTACCAGGTTCTGGTTGTTTTTTACAAGAAAAAATGGGCTTCCCCTTAATTGGAGCACTTGATATAAGAGCTCAATGTGCGGGCTTTATATATGGTTTATCTGTTGCAGATCAATATGTGAAAAGTGGTACATACAATAATGTTCTATTGGTTTGTTCAGAAGTTCAGAGCACTACTATTGATTATAGTAATAGAGGTCGGGATGTTGCTGTTTTATTTGGCGATGGAGCTGGTGCAGTCATAATTAGTGGGACATCAGAGAAAAAGGGAATTTTATCAAGTCATTTACATTCTCAAGGAAAGTATGCAAAAGAATTATGGATTGAAGCTCCTTCTGCTAAGATGTATCCCCGCTTAACTCATGAAATGGTAGATGAAGGAAAGCATCACTTGCAGATGAATGGTAGAGAAGTATTTAAGCAAGCTGTAAGGCGATTTCCTGAAGTTATTACTGAGTGTTTAGAACATAATAATTTGAATTCAAGTGACATTAGTTTATTTTTACCTCACCAAGCTAATATAAGAATCAATAATATGGTGCAACAAAAATTAGGGCTTAAAGATAGTCAAGTATTCAATAATATTCGAAAATATGGAAATACTACGTCAGCAACTATCCCAATTTTATTAGCAGAGGCATATGAAACTGGAAGAATAAAAAAAGGAGATTTAATTTTAATGGCGGCTTTCGGATCAGGTTTTACCTGGGGAGCATCTATAATTAAATGGTAGATAATGGATAACTTATATTTTACAGAAGAACATTTAATGCTTAGAGATATGGTAAGAGAATTTGCTATCAATGAAGTTCGTCCTCTAAGTGCAAATATCGATAAACAATCAATTTTTCCTGAACAGAATATTAAAAAAATGGCAGAGCTTGGTTTAATGGGAATCCCCTGGGATCAAAAATATTCAGGAACCGGTATGGATATTAGAGCTTTAGCGATAGCAATTGAAGAGCTAGGAAAAGAATGTGCTTCTACTGCTGCAACTATGATGGCTCATACTAGTTTGGGTACCGCTCCTATAGCCATATTTGGCACTGATGATCAAAAGCAAAAATATTTACCATTATTGGCAACAGGTCAGATGCTTGGAGCATTTGGCTTAACTGAGCCAGAAGCTGGTAGTGATGCAGGAAATACCCAAACGAAAGCCGTAAAACATGGTAACGATTATATTATTAATGGTCAAAAAGTTTTCTGTACAAATGCAGGTAAAGCAGGTTTAATCATTATAACGGCTTCAATTGAAGATGATGGTGAGAATCATGGAATTGGAGCATTTATCATTGAATCAGATAATCCAGGACTTAAAATTGGAGTTCCTGAAAATAAAATGGGTTGGAAAGGGTCAGATACTCGAAGTATATATTTTGAAGATATGAAATTGTCAAAAGATGCATTACTAGGCTCTCCTGAAAAAGGTTTTAAGCAGTTTTTACAAACATTAACAGGGGGACGTATTACTATTGGAGCTCTTTCTCTTGGGACAGCACAAGGAGCTTATGAAAGAGCAATAAAATATTCTTTTGAAAGAGAAGCTTTTTCAAAACCAATTAATCAATTTCAGGGAGTTAGTTTTAAATTATCTGATATGGCATTAAAAATTGAAGCTTCAAAACATCTTGTCTATAACGCTGCTTGGAGGAAAGATAAAGGAATGAATGTTATAAAAGAAGCTGCTATGGCTAAATTATTTGCTAGTGAGTCTGCAATGAATATATGTACTGAAGCGATCCAAGTATTAGGAGGATATGGATATATTCATGAATATGATGTTGAACGTTTTTTCAGAGATGCTAAAATATTAGAGATCGGTGAAGGAACTAGTGAAATACAGAGAATAATAATATCTAGAGAAATTTTAAAATCATTTCAGCCTAATGAATGAGATAAATATAATTTATAATCATACATTTCAGCATTCAATAAACAAAAAAAATCTTAAAAATTATTGTAAAAAAGTTCTTAAGTACAATAGTTATGAATCTTATCAAGTGTCCTTAATTTTTATAGATTATGATCAATTGCGAGAAATGAAGAAAGAGTATTTTAAGCAAGATTTATACACTGATGTCATTGCATTTAATCTCAGTACTATAGAAGAAGATTTGGAGGGAGAAATTTATTTAAGTATTCATATGATAGAGAACAATGCAAATGATTATAGTGTAAGTTTAGAGAATGAATTAAAGAGAGTCGTTGCTCATGGATTACTTCATTTAGTTGGATATAAAGATGAGCGAGATCAAGATAAATTAAAAATGACTAAAATGGAAAATACGTGTATGCAGTTATTTAATAACATAGATATTATATGTTAATAGATTACATCATACTTATATTGCTTCTCTTTCTTTCAGCTTTTTTTTCAGGTTCAGAAACAGCTTTTATGAACTTAAAATTGCACCGTAAAGGAATTCCTTCACGTTTTAAAACAATACTTAAAAATGAAAAATTATTTTTAACATCAGTCTTAAGTGCAAATACAATAGTTAATATTTCAATTGCTGTTAAATGTGTGCAATTAACTACAGAACTAATTCATCATTTACATTTACCTGATTATTTGTTATGGATTATTGACATTCTTGTTGTTGGTTTATTTATACTAATTTTTGGAGAGATTTTACCAAAGCGAATAGCGATTAAAAATTCTTTGAATTTTGCTCGATTTAGTTATTATCCATTGAAATTCTTTTTAATATTAATTACCCCACTTTCTTACGTTGTTAATTTTATTATTGAATCAATTATGGTATTATTCCCGTTTATCAAAAAAGAAAAAGTTTTTGATACTGAAGAAGAATTGAAAATTGTTACAGAGCTTGGGGAAGAAGAGGGTACAATTAAAGAAGAAGAATCAGATATGATACAATCAGTTCTGGAGTTTGATAATAAGATGCTTAGGGAAGTTATGACTCCTAGAGTTGATATTACATCAATATCTTCTGATTCTTCAATTGACCAATTAATGGATTTAATCAAAGAGAAGAAATATTCAAAAATCCCACTTTATGATGAAAATATAGATAAGATTAGGGGAATCATTTATGCTAAAGATATATTGCCATATTTAATAGGTTCAAGGCCAAAAGATATAAATATATCAGACTTTTCAAAGGAGCCGTTATTTGTACCTGAAAATAAACCCATTGATGATATGTTGGATGAATTTAAAGCTAAAAAAACACAGATAGCTATAGTAGTAGATGAGTGGGGAGGTACTGCTGGTTTAGTAACAGTAGAAGATATTGTTGAAGAAGTTTTAGGAGAGATAAGAGATCCATATGATATTGAGAAAGACGTGTTTACTAAATACGATGAGTCTCATTATATGTTTGATGCTAAAATAGGCATATATGATATTGAAGAAGAATTAGATATAGAGTTTCCAGAAGATAGAGATTATGACACACTTGGTGGATATATATTTTTTCATCTTGAGAAAATACCTGATAAAGGTGAGTCAGTTAAGTTTAAAAATTGGATTTTTGAAGTTGTAAGTATATCAGATAACAGAATTAAAAAAGTTAAAGCCATAAAATTAATAGAAGATGAATAGATTAGAAAATTTTTTAAAGTTAGTAGACATTATTAAAAAGTTAAGAGCTCCTGGTGGATGCGATTGGGATAGAGAGCAAACTCACACAACTTTAATTCCATATTTAACAGAAGAAACATATGAGGTTATTGAAGCGATCGAAAATAATGATAGTGATGCACTAAAAGAAGAGTTGGGAGATTTGTTATTGCATGTGTTATTTCAAGCTGAACTTGCTTCAGAGAATAAAAAATTCGATATTTTTGATTCGATTGAATCTATAAATAATAAGTTAATAATTAGGCATCCCCATGTTTTTGATAAAGATTCAGATAATCAGAATTGGACTCAAAAAGGAAGTTGGGAGAAATCTAAAAAGAAAGAAAAAAACAGAAAAAGTGTTTTAGAGGGGGTACCTGGAAGTCTTCCAGGATTATTAAGGTCTAGGAGGATTCAGGAAAAAGCTTCTAGCGTTGGGTTTGATTGGAAAGAATCAAAACCAATTATATCAAAGGTAGAAGAAGAGTTTGATGAAGTTAAGGATGCTATTTCTAAAAAAGATTCTCAAGAAATAGAAATGGAAATTGGAGATTTGTTATTTGCGGTAGTCAATCTATCAAGATTTTATTGTATTGATCCTGAGAGCGCACTTAAAAAAAGTACAGACAAGTTTATTCGAAGATTTAACATGGTGGAACAAAAAATTACCGATAGCGGAAAGAAAATGGAAGATTCAGATTTAGAGACAATGGATAAAATCTGGGATGAAGTTAAACTAAATGAAAAAAGGAATTAATAAATGACAATAAAAAATGCTGCTTTAATCAGTTTAATTGGTTTGTGTGTTCATAGTCTTATTTGGTTTTGTGAAATCATATACCGAACTGTTCAATGGGGATTTGATGGATGGATAATTCTACAATTTCTATATTTGATATTATTTAGCGGATCTTTTATACTATTTCTAAGCGTTGTTTTCTATAATCATCATAAAAAAGAAAAAATGAATCAATCGTAGATCTAGTTAGTAGATTCAAAGATAATGAAAAAAAATATCTTACTAATTTTTTTAAGCTTAGTTATAACTCAAAACTGGGCCCCATTTCATATTGAAGAACTTAATAGGTTTAGTGAAGTTAATTTAGATTATGAGGAAGCTGATAGAATAGCTAAAAATTTAACTAATAATAATCCAAATAGGGCCTCTTTGAGCCACGAAATAATAGGCTACCTCCCATATTGGGAATACGATGAATATCCAGATTTAAACTATAGCTTATTAACTCAAATAAATTTTTTTTCAGCAGAGTTAAATCAGTATGGCGATATTGTAAATGACCATGATTGGGAAAATTTGTATTTAATAGAATTTGCGCAGTCTCAAGGCGTTAAAGTTAAATTATGTGCTTCTTTATTTGGTCAGGAACCTCTTTCAACTTTACTAAGTAATTATTTTTACAGGCAAAATGCTATTAACAATTTATTGAACTTAGTATTGAATGTTGGTGCAGATGGAGTAGATATCGATTTTGAGTTACTCCCAACTAACCAAAGAGATAATCTAGTTTTATTTATGGAAGAACTCTCCTTTATTTTTCATGAGAATATGGAAGACCCAATTATAACAATGGCTACCCCAGCTATTGATTGGTCTAATGCCTGGGATTACTCAGCGCTTGCAGAAATAACAGATGGTTTATTTATTATGGGTTATAACTACTTTTACAGTGGAAGCGAAACAGCTGGCCCAGTAAGTCCTTTAGGAGGATATTTTTATGATTTAGAGTATTCAGTTAATGATTATATATCTAAAACAAATGGACAGAATGATAAAATAATTTTAGGCCTACCGTATTACGGATATAATTGGAGTGTTGAAGATAATAGCATGAATTCAGAAACAATAGCTTACGGTATTCCTAAAACGTATGCGCAGGCTAAAGTTCTATCAGAAAATTATGATAGTTTTTGGAATGAAGAATCCAATTCAATGTGGATATCATACTTTGATGATACTTGGACATGGAATCAATGTTGGTATGATGATAGTTTAAGCCTATCAAACAAATATGAGTTTGCTAAGAATAATAATCTTCAAGGAATTGGGATTTGGGCATTAGGATATGATGATAATAATTTAGAATTATGGGAATCATTAGAAACAAATTTTGCTAATTTTCTATTGGGTGACATTAATTTTGATAATCAGATAAATATTCAGGATGTTATTTTTCTAGTAAATATCATCCTGGACAATATACCTAATCAAGCAGAGGCAGATTTAAATCAAGATAACTTATCAGATATTTTAGATATTCTTATTTTAATTAATTTAATAATTGATTAATAATATGCTTGTGGAGGCGGCGGGAATCGAACCCGCGTCCGAAAATGTAATAAAAATAGCGTCTACATGCATAGACCATTAATTAGTTTCATTTAAAAAATCATGAATGATCGCATTATTTATTAAACTAGTCTGTTAAGTTTCATCCATTAAAACCAGACATTTTAATAGACTAGTCTGCTCTAATGATGTCTCTTTAATATGTTGCAGACATACAGATTAAGAGACAGCTACTAGCTATTTAAGCAGCAGCAGTATAGCTATAATCGCTATTTATCTTTTTGTTCATAGATGATTTACGAGGTTACCATGAATCCTCGGCATGCAACTACAGATATTATCAAATCCGTCGAAACCTAAGCGCCCCCAAATTTTCAAAGAACGGTGGTAATTATAGTAAATTTATATAAAATAAAATAATAAATAATAATTCTTTAATTGGATAGAATAATTAATCCGTTCTAAATTTGGGTACGTTTTTTTGTTTTAAATGACAAAAAAATTAGTGACCCTGTAGCTCAGTCGGTAGAGCAGCACCCTTTTAAGGTGATGGTCGCAGGTTCGATTCCTGCCAGGGTCACACTCTATTTAATGAACAATCATCTCTATATTATAATTTTTTATTTACTTTTTTGTTCATGTGCTATCATGAATGATGATATTCCCACGTTGGAAAAAAATGAATCAGAAGTAAAGAAGTTGATTTTTATTTATAATGCTTCTGATGATGTCCTATCGGTATCTTTTGATTTCATTCATAAGATTGTATCACCTGACACCTATCAATGTAGCTTATGTAAAGTAACCTATGGTAATGTAAGTATGCATAATGAGTGGAAAGAATATATAGAGATACTCCCGTATGAAATTGATTTTTTATATAAAAATAATTATAATCAGTTTCATCCAAACTTATTTGTAAATGAATTTCCTATAGCATATATGTATGACGGTAAATCCTATCAAGAATTTATATCTAAAAAAGAGTTTGATTTATGTAAAAATCTTGATGATTTAATTAAAATAATGAACCAAAAGATATATTAATAAATGGATTTTAAAGATATATCTGTCCAAGATTTTAAGAAAAATTTCAAGGGATTAGAACTATTAGTTGATATAAGAGATGAAGATTCTTTTAACAAAGGCAATATACCAAATTCAGTTAATTATAATTCAGACGATATAATGAATCTCATAAATAGAGAAGATAAAGATATTCAAATTGTAATCTATTGTTATCATGGTAATAGTAGTCGAAAAGTTGCTTCATTTTTATCAAGTTATGGATTTAAAAAAGTTTATAGCTTGATAGGTGGATTTGAATCCTGGAATAATAGTCTATGAAAATAGTAATCGCAGGAGGAACTGGAGGTATTGGTGTAAAGCTAGTTAAAGAACTTCAGATGAAACACGAAATTATTATTTTAAGTCGATCTAAAGATGCCATTATCTCAAAAAATGTAAGAATTGTTAATTACTCACATGATAATCATAATTGGTTTGAATCTATTAATAAATCTGATGTGATTATTAATTTAGTGGGTGAATCAATTAATAATAAACGATGGTCTGAAAATCAAAAAAAAATAATATTAAATAGTCGTTTAAATTCAGTTCAAAAAATTAGTAAGGCCCTTAAATCAATTAACCATAAACCAAAATTAATTATGAATGCTTCAGCGATTGGATATTACAATTATAGTGATAGCATACAAAATGAAAATGATGTTAATGGAAATCATTTTTTATCAAAGGTATGCAATAGCTGGGAAAATGAATCCGTTAATAATTTCAAATCTAAAACTGATAGATTAGTAATATTAAGAATTGGTGTCGTTTTAGATTCTGATTCAGGAATTTTATCTAAACTTTCATTATTATTTAAATGTGGGTTTGGAGCAATTATCGGTAATGGGAAACAATCATTTTCATGGATTGATATTGATGATGTGGTTGGATCAATTATTCATCTTATTAATTTAGAAATAAGTGGTCCAGTAAATTTAACTGCTCCAGCAGATGATACAAATTATTCATTTTCCAAAAAATTAGGAAATGTTTTAAAAAGGCCAGTCATTATAAGAATTCCTAAATTTTTTATCAATCTACTTCTAGGTGAGATGTCTCAAATCGCAACAAAAAGTTTAAATATTGAACCTAAAATTCTTCTAGATAGTGGCTACAAGTTTAAGTTTTCTAATATAAAAGAATCTCTTAAAAAAAATTATATTAAGGACTGATAAATCCAGTCTTCAAAAGCTAGATGAAGACCATTAAAAATTAGCTGAACTGCTATAGCCATAAGAATAATTCCCATTACCCGCTGAATAACCCTAATTCCGGTAGTTCCAATCATACGTGACATTTTTTTAGATGCAGATAAGATTATGTATGTTATAATTATGCATATTGCAATAGCAAGTACAAATAATATTTTTTCAGGTGTGCTAACTACTCCTTCAGATAATATCATAACAGAAGTAATCGCACCAGGCCCAGCGATTAATGGTATTCCTAAGGGTGTATATGTAATATCTTCTTTATTCAGCGCTTCTTTTTCCTCCTGAGGTGTAGATTTAGTCCTAGAAACCTTAGACTCTACCATATTGAGACCAATTCTAAAAAATAATATTCCTCCAACAATTTTAAATGCATAGATTGTAAGATTAAAAAAATTAAAAATAAAAGTCCCCATAATCGCAAAAATTAATAACAATATGAATGCAACGATACATGCTTTAAATGTTATTTCTCTTTGTTCTTTATCATTGAAATTTTCAATAATATTTAAATATGTGGGAATAATTCCTACAGGATTAATTAAGGTGATAAGAGAAATGATTGAAAGTATTAAGAAATCCATTTTTTTACATTTTTTCTGGTTTAGAAATATTTAAAATTGTTAATCCATTGTATAATACCTGTCTAGCTGAATCTATAAGGTTTAGTCTAGCAGTGCTTAGTTCTTTATCTTCAGTAATAACTTTATGTTTTGCATAATAGTGGTGGAAATCTGAAGCTATATCCATAAGATAGTTAGCTATTAATTGAGGTTCCATGGTGTCAGCAGCTTTAATGATTAAATCGGGAAATGCTAATAATGATTTTGTTAGTTCAATTTCTTGTTTAGCATTGACTAAAGAGTGGTCAAAAGATTTATTTAGTGAATAACCTTCATCGGATGCTTTTTTTAGTATGTTTATAGCTCTAGCATAAGCGTATTGTATATAAAATACTGGATTTTGATCAGATTCATCTTTAGCTAAATCTAAATCAAAATTTAAATGTGAATTCATCCCTCTCATTGAAAAAAAATATTTTACTACATCTGCTCCAACATCATCAATAAGATTATCTAAACTAATAAAATTTGCTTTTCTTGTTGACATTTTAATAGGCTTGCCATTTTCTTGAATTGTTACAAATTGATGGACAAGTACTCTTGCTTTAGACGTATCATAGTCTAGAGCTTTACACGCCCCAAGCACATCAGGATAAGCATCTAAATGATCTGCCCCAAATACGTCAACTACTAAGTCATAACCTCTTTCAAATTTATTTTTGTGATAAGCGATGTCTGGAAGTCGATATGTAGGTTCCCCAGTTGATTTTACTAACACACGATCTTGATTTAAACCTAATTCAGTAGCCTTAAACCAGGTAGCTCCGTCTTTTTCATAAATTAATTTCTTTACTTTGAGGTCCTCAATAATTTTTTGAATATCATTATTAGTATATAGTTCCTTTTCATTGAAAAAATTATCAAAAACAATTCCGAGCTTTTTTAGAGTTATTTTTATTTGGCTGAAAATATTTTTTTCAGCATAGTCTTTTATAAGCTCATGATTCTTACTAGAAGCATATTTATCTTTATGTTCGTCAATCAATTTTTGGGCAATGTCATATATATATTTCCCATTATATCCATCTTCTGGGAAAGTTGACTTTATTTTCAAAATCTCACAATATCTAGAATACACAGATTCTGATAATTTTCTCATTTGACGTCCAGCATTATTAAAATAATATTCTCTTTCAACATCATACCCGTTCCATTCTAATATAGAGCTTGCAAACTCTCCTATAATAGCACCCCTACCGTGCCCAATTGTTAATGGCCCAGTAGGATTAGCACTCACAAATTCAATTAAAGCTTTTTTATTAGTGCCTATTTTTGATTTACCGTAATTGTTGCCTTCTTTTAAAATTAATTCTATATTTTTTAAATATTGGCTTGGGTTTATTTTAAAATTAATAAAACCAGGTCCAGCAATTGATATATCACTATAGAAATCACTATTTTTTTGTTTAATAATGCCTGTAATGTCTAAAGCAATATCAGATGGATTTTTCTTTAATTTTTTACTTAGAAGCATTGCAATATTAGTTGCATAGTCTACATCTTCATGGTTTCTAGGATCTTGAATAATAATATTATCAAATTCAATCCCTAATTCAGATAGAGAACTCTTAATGTGGGTTATAATTAGCTTTTTAATCATCTTTTATTTTTACCACTTTAGCATCTGCCCATAAACGTTCAATGTTATAAAATTCACGAGTTTCCTTTCTAAATATATGTACAACTGTATCAAAATAATCCATCAATACCCAATCAAAATGATCTATGCCTTCAATCTGAATTGGCTTCATTTTACTTTTACTTAAATCTTTTTTTATGTGACTAGTAATTGCTTTTGTTTTTGGGTCCGAATCAGATGTACATATAATAAAATAATCTGTTAAAGATGATAGTCCTCTAATATCTAGAACAACTATATCTTCTCCCTTTTTGTCTTTTATGCACTCTATAATTTGATTTAATGTTTTATTGAATTTCATTTTTTTTATAATCGTTACCTATTATTAATGTGATATCGGAATAATTCTTTGAATAATCATCTATGCAATCAGAAAGTGGCATATTATTGCATTCAGGATACTTTATGGTTACATCAAAATTAAAATCTAAAATTATTTTAAGTTCATCTATCATACTTGAAGTAGCTTTGGTTAAATTATCTATAATAATATAACTATTTATATCTGAATTGCTAAGATTCCAATTTCCATAGTAAGTATCATAACATTTTCCCCTAAGAAAATCTGAAACATCCTTTGCCAAGCCAATTATTTGGGTCGCATTTTTGATATCAATTGTTGGCTTGTGATTATATTTTATCTCATAATTAGTTTGGCAGTTAGTATAGTTATCTATAGCGTTCTTAAATTCATTATTTGAGCTAATTTTAGATGAATCTCCTGAGCAATTAACGAACAAAACAATAATTAGAATAAGTAGAGTGTAATTCATAGTTTAAAAAATTATAAATCCTATAGATGTAAGAAATAGCAGCATCAAGATTGATAGGGATATCAAAATAAAGTTAATAAAAATGGTTTTGAAACTATTTTCATATTTTTTTAAGATTTTATTTTTTTTGCTCATTGAGATACTCTTCCAGATTATGTAACTGTTCTTTACTGTTAACGCCACTAATTTCTGTTATATTTTTTGTTTTATATATAGACGTAAAATATCCATCTTTTACCATTAAATTAATTAAATCTGGAAGATAGTATTCAGATTGAGAATTATTATTCCCAATTTTTGGTATGAATTCAAATAAAAATTTATTTTCAATTATATATATTCCTGCATTAATTTCATTAACCCTCAATTCATTTTCACTACAATCTTTATGTTCAGTAATTTTGTTTAATCTATTTTTTGAATCGCGTATTATTCTACCATATCCATGTGGATTATCTATATCGGCTGTTAGTACGGCCGCTTTTGCACCAAATTTATTTTTTGAATCAATTAATTTTTTTAATGTCTCTAAACTTATTAATGGGACATCTCCTGATAGTATTAATACATCCCCAGAAAATTCTTTAAGGTTTTTAAAACACATTTTTACAGCGTGTGCGGTCCCTTTTTGTTCATTTTGTTCTGCAAACTCAAGATTTTTATAACTTTCTAATGAATGTCTTACCACTTTTTTTTGATGGCCAATAACAGCTATAATCTTAGAACAATTTAGTTTATTGCTTGTATTAATTACATGCTCAATAAGAGATATCCCGTTTAGTTTGTGCAATACTTTGGGAATATTAGAATCCATTCTAGTGCCTTTCCCAGCTGCAAGTATTATAGTTGCGATCATTTAATTATAGCTCCTCCTATTACCTGCTCTTTATCGTAAAATACAATAGATTGTCCAGGTGTTATTGCCAGTTGTGGTTCCTTAAATTTAATCGAAAGAGTATTATTAGTTGATTTATTCACAGTTGCTAAGCTACTTCTAGAATTATATCTTATTTTTGCTTTTATATCTAGTGGAAATTTTAAGTTATTGGTTAATAAATTTATATTCTCTGCTTTACATTCTTTTGAATAAATTGAATCTTTTCTAGCAATTGTAATAGTGTTATTTATTGGGTTGATTTTTTTTACATACCGAGGCTCTGGGAATGATAGACCTAAACCCTTTCTTTGTCCAATCGTATATTTAGTAAACCCATCATGAGCGCCTACAATTTCACCATCTTCGTTTTTTATATCACCTTTTTTAATATTCTTCATCTTATCTGGAACAATTTCATATAAAAATTGATTATAATCATCGCCAAGTACAAAGCATAAATCTTGACTCTCAGGACGATTTGCTGTTTCTAAATCATATTTAGTTGCATAATCTCTTACTTCTTTTTTTGTTAGATCCCCAATTGGAAAAATTGTTTTTTCTAGTTGATCTTTTTTAATATCCCATAACATATATGATTGATCTTTATTTTTATCAATAGCTTTTTTCAATACATAGATTTCATTTTGCTTGACAATTCGAGCATAGTGACCTGTTGCAATGCAATCTATTCCAATTTCAGAGCCAAATTTTAGGAGGGCATCCCATTTTATCATAGAGTTACATTTAACACATGGGTTTGGAGTTCTACCATTGATGTATTGATTAACAAAGTCATCAACAACATATTTTTTGAATAAGTCTGTAAAATTAATTGTATAGTGCTTAATGGCAAATCGGTCACATACAAGCTTGGCCCCATTAATTGCATCAGCAGAATTGCAAAGACTGGGTTTTATTGTGTTAGTTACGGGGTCAATATTATCCCATAATTTCATTGTTATTCCAACTGCATCATGCCCCATATCTAAGACTCTATGTAAGGCAACTGAGCTATCTACTCCTCCTGACATTGCAACAAGTACAGTTTTTTTCATTAATTTGCCTTTATATATTTTAACATTACATTAAATAAATTTTCTACATCTTTAATGTTATGATATTTGCTGAAAGATATTCTATATGAGCATCTCATATCTGTATCATTTAATCCAATTTCCTTTAATGTTTGAGATCCTTTAATGCTTCCTGATGCACATGCAGAGCCTGCCGAAATTGCGTAACCTTCCCTATCTAAATTAATGATAAATGATTGAGAATTTGTATTTGGAAGAGTGATGTTTAAAACGCCAGGAGCCCGATTTTCACCATTAATTCTATAATTTATCTTAGCTTGATTGAGTAAATATATAAAATGGGTTTCAAGGTCGCATAAGTTTCTAGTATAAGAATCAATATTTTTCATGCAAATCTCTGCAGCCTTACCGATTGCCCCAATATTGATAATATTTTCAGTGCCTGGGAATAAATCAGATTCTTGCCCTCCACCAAAAAGGATTGGCTTAACTAAGGTTGCTTCTTTAACAAACAGAACCCCAACTCCCTTAGGGCCATAAAACTTGTGCCCAGATAGACTAAGGAGGTCGACTCCTATATCACTTACATCGACATTAATTTTACCCATTGCTTGAACGGCATCAGTGTGAAGAAGTATCTTATTTTCTTTAGTTAAGTGAGATATTTCTTTAATAGGGTTTATAGAGCCTATTTCATTATTAACGTACATTATTGATATTAATTTGGTATTATTTTGTATTCTATTTTCTATATCTAAGCAATTAATTGTTCCATTATTAGAAGGCTTTATTAGAGTTACTTCTATGCCATTGCTTTTAAGATAATCGCATACCTTTAAGATTGCAGGATGTTCATAGCTTGAAGTGATTAGATGGTCACCTTTTGATAGCGTACCTATTAATGCAATATTATTTGAAACACTCCCATTGCATGTAAATATAATTTCGCTTGACTTAGCATTAATAGCTTTTGCAACAAGTATTCTTGACTTTTCTATAATAGTTCTTGATTTTTGCCCAAATTCATGAATGCTTGATGGGTTTCCAAAAATATTTTGGTGATTATTATTTATGAATTCAAGAACCTCTTTTGCAATAGGGGTGGTTGCACATATATCAAAATATTTATTCATTAAATTTCTATTTTCATGCACTGTTTTGCAGCTACAACATCAGGAAAATTCATTTGAGCCTTTTTCTCAATATCTTTAATTTGATTATCATCATAGTCTGGAGAATGGTGAAATAAAACTAATTTTTTGCTGTTTGATTGAATTGCTACATCTACAGCTTCTTTCCAACTACTATGGCCCCAGCCGCTGTGGGCTTCTAGGTCTTCAAGAGTATATTGAGCATCATGAATCAGTATATCTGAATCCGAAGCAAAATTAACGACATTTTGATTTAGATTCTTTTTTGGATGTTCGCAGTCAGTAACGTAGGTTATGATTTTTCCAGCAACATCTAATTTTATTGAGTAAGCTTTGTTTGGATGGGCGTGTAAACTATTGGAAACTTTAACCGTATTATTTATTTCTACTGAGCTATCATCGATTGTATTGAATTTTAGACTGGCAGGAAGATCATCAAGCATCACTGGCCATACCTCAGGCTGTAAAAATGTCTCTAAAATTTCTTTAAAATTTTTACCTCTGCTGAGTCTTGAATGTATTGTTATATTGTATTCCGGATTAAATAATGGAGCAAACATTACAAAACCGTGGATATGATCTAAGTGATGATGACTAAGAAAAATATTAATATCCTTGGGGTATGAGCTATCATTGACAATTTTTTGACCTAACTTTCTAAGGCCAGTCCCCATATCTAAAATAATTAATTGATTGTCAGAAGTTCTGACTTCAATACAGGAGGTATCTCCTCCATAGATGACTTTATTTTCATCAAATGAAGGGAAAGAACCTCGACATCCCCAAAATCTTATTATAGTTTTATTCAAAATAATACCTAACTTTTATATATAGAAATTAATGTAAAAATAAAATTATAGAAAGCATTTATACAATTGAATAAAACTAAAATAATTGCAACCCTCGGGCCAAAGTCTTCTAAACCAAACGCTATTAGTTCACTAATATTGAATGGGGTTAATGTTTTTAGAATTAATATGTCTCATGTAAATGATTATTCTGATTTAAACAAAACTGTTGAGTTAATTAGGCAAAAATCAGATGATTTGAATTATCAAGTTGGCATTCTAATGGATATTGCTGGACCAAAGATAAGGGTTAAAACTACTTCAGATCCGATTAAAGTAAAAAAAGGTGATTCATTGACTATTGGATTTGGTAAAGCAGATATTAAAATCAACCTTAACCTTAGCTTTAAAAGTGTAAAACTTAAGTCTAAAATTAGGATTGATGATGGTAAGCTTTCATTTTCAGTATCTAAAGTTCTGAGTCAAAAGAGGTTAGAGGTTGAGGCTTTGAGCGATGGGACAATTAAGCCTGGGAAAGGAGTTAATTTTCCTAACATAAAGCTAGATATACCTGTCCTTACCAAAAAAGATATTAGAGATATTAAGGCCGGAATTAGGCTTGATGTTGATTGGTTCGCATTATCATTTGTTCGTTCAAAGAATGATATGCGCGCCATTAAAAAAATTCTTAATGAAAGTAAATCTAATAAACCGGTGATTGCAAAAATTGAAAAACCTGAAGCGGTCAAAAAGTTAGATTCGATTATTGAGGCTTTTGATGGTATTTTGGTAGCTAGGGGTGATTTAGGAGTTGAAATGGGATATGAGAAAGTCCCTATTATTCAAAAAAGAATTACACGATTATGTCACAAGTATGGAAAGCCTGTTATACTTGCTACTCAAATGCTTGAATCTATGATATATAATGATACGCCTACAAGAGCTGAGGTAAACGACATTGCGGTTGCCGTAGAGCAGAGCTGTGACGCGGTGATGTTGTCAGCTGAAACATCAGTTGGTAAATACCCTATTAAATCAGTAAAAATTATGAATCGAGTTATATCAAATATGGAATCAGAGATTTCTAATTACTCTAACTACAAAGGAGTCAATCCTTTAATTTCAAAAATGGATACTCAGGTATCTATATGTCATTCTGCGAGCAATATTGCGAATGAATTAGACATTAAGTTGTTAATTGCAATGACTGAATCTGGATCATCTGCGATTAATATTTCTTTATTTAGACCAAATGCGCGAATCATAGCCATGACTCCCAATAAAAATATATCAAATAAACTAAGTTTAATTTGGGGGCTTGAAACAATGAATGTTGAAGACTTTAAGAATACAGATGAAATGATAGAGATGGTTGAAAAATACTTAGTTAGTAATAAAATTTTAAAAGTTAATGATAAATACGTTATCATTGCGGGTGTCCCAGTTGGTATTTCTGGTACAACAAATTTAATTCGAGTTGAATCAGTTAAATGAATAATGTGAATCTAAAAGGCGAAAAAATATTTTTAATTTTAGCGGCTATTTTTATATCATCATTAGTTGCATGTAATTTAATCTTTCAGAAATTTTTTGTTTTAGATTTAAGTCAAACAGTATTTGTTTTATCTGTTGGAATTTTGCCATACCCAATCACATTCCTTGTGACTGACATTATCAGTGAAATATACGGTAAGAAAAAAGCTAATGCTGTAGTGTTATCGGGCTTTTTTGCAAGCATCTTTGTAATGCTATTACTATTTGTAGCAGACTCTACTCAAGCAGTATCTTTTTCTCCAGTCGATAATGATACATTTAATAAAGTATTTGGATTATTTGGTCCAGCAGTTTTTGCATCTATGTGTGCATACTTACTTGCGCAATTTATCGATATTAAAATTTTTCACATGCTGAAAGATGCAACAAATGGGAGGCATTTTTGGCTTAGAAATAATTTTTCAACATTTTTCTCTCAAATGATTGACACAGCCTCTGTGCTAGTTCTTCTTTGTTTAGCATCAGATTTAGGTTGGAGTACAGGTCTAAGCTGGGATAAGTTTATTGAATTATTTGTTTCAGGTTACTTGTTTAAGGTAATAGTTGCATTGATTGACACTCCTATAGCATATGCGGTTTGCTCAATCTTAAGAAAAAAGTTTAAGTTGAAGTTAGGTGAAACTATTTACGATAAGAATTTTTCGTAACAAGATGTAATACTCGTTATTTTTTTAGAGCTTTTTACAATATTAATAGTTAGATTCCATCAAAGGAGAATTTTTTAATTCAATTAAAATAATAATAAATCGTTCGGAGGTTGTATATGTTTAATAATAAAAAAATTACTGGATTGATTCTTGCTCTATTCACTTCAGTATCAATGGCTCAGTTGGTTGCGCCGTATAATGTTCTTGCTACTGGTGAGCTTGTTCCTGATGCATATGGTAATCAAGTCCCTGCAATTACATGGTCATGGCTTGATGACAATGTATCAACTGGAAATTGTGCTGATGGTAGCGCTCCACTTGATGATTGTGTTGGAACTCAGTTTTGTAATGATGACCCTCAGTTTACAGGATATGATTGTGTTGTTAATGACGGCACGTGCTTAGATTTGACTGGAGACGGAATCATTACCGATTGGCTAGGAGATACGTACTGTGATGATGGAGCTTATGGGTTAGTTTTTCAATGTGAAGATTATGGATTTGATTGTGGTGACTGTGGTGACCCTATCGTCGACCCTAACGGTTATTGCGACGAGGCTCCGCCAGTTAACTGTGAAGATCAAGGACTTATTACGTGTCCTGATGGCACCTGTGCTGCGACTGAGGCTGATTGTCCGGTTGCTCTATTAGACTGTCAAGGTAATGCATTTGATGAGACCTTGCTAAGTTGGATAGGTGACGGATATTGTGATGGAGTTGATATGGCATACGGCGTAGATTTTTCATGTCCTGAGTATGATTGCGATGGGTGTGATTGTGTTGGAGATGCAGCCGGTCAGTCTGAAGCGTGTCTAGCAGAATGTGGCGGGGTAGCTGCAAATCCTCCAGTTGCTGAAAAGGAGTACTTTTCTTTATTTACAGATAGCGGTCCACAGAGAATTGTTCCTACATATAACGTAAGGACAGGTGAGTATGATCCTGGTAATATGATTCCTAGTTCTAGGCTTATATCTTACACTGTATCAGTAGAAGTTCTATCAGGAGCGTATGCAGGAATTGCTCAAGATTTTGCGGCTAATACTGAATTAATTTCAATTACAGGCTTTGTCGAAGGGGATGAAGCGTGTGGTTTCGTGACTACTATCGATGGCACAGAAACTTCACCTGCTTCTTGTACAGCATGCGGTATAGCGGCAGTTCCAAATGATGAAGAGCCATGTGACCCAGGTGGTGGCGGTGGCGGAGAATGTGACGATTATGATGTAACCGGCGATGTTAATAATGATGACGCAGTCAACGTTCTTGATATCGTATCAGTTGTAAATCATATACTTGGAACATCTCTTGAAGGTTGTGAGCTTGCTGCAGGAGATTTAAATACTGATGGTGAAATTAACGTTCTTGATATTGTAAGCATTGTTAATATCATTTTAGGTACAGGTCGTTCAGCGGATGCAACATCAGCAACAATGAGCCTAGCGGGTAA
>CEQN01065189.1_pt1 | contig 23294 bp, 33 predicted proteins | sample 427011 | NCBI WGS metagenome assembly CEQN01 (sample SAMEA2621277, study PRJEB7988) | marine metagenome | biome: marine biome (ENVO:00000447); feature: deep chlorophyll maximum layer (ENVO:xxxxxxxx); material: "saline water (ENVO:00002010), including plankton (ENVO:xxxxxxxx)" | depth 120 m
AACGAAAAAGGTGTTTATAATCCTGCTTTGACTGAAAACAATTTAGAAGATTGCATGATTTCAAAATTCGAAGACTATAAAAAACAATACCCTAACTTGAATAGATATCCTATTCAAATATGATTATATTTAAAGTATGAATAAGGGTAAAACTAAAATATTATTTTCGTCTTTGATTTTGTCATTGATATTGATGTTTTTTGCATTTAGAAATGTTGATTTACAAATTTCAAAATCTTTTTTTAACGACTTTGATTTTAAAATGATTATCCCTTCTTTTTTTATTATAACCTTGATGTATATTGTCCATGGATTTAGATGGGCTAATATTTCTTCTGAAATTGCAATAAACAAATCAAAGAATTATATTTTGATTACTTTTGTAGGCTTTGCTGTAAATTCTTTGGCTCCTATGAGAATGGGAGATATGTTCAAAATACTAATTAGTAAAAAATATTTAATGAAAGAATATTCTAAAATTACATCTACAGTACTTTTTGCTCAATATTTAGATTTTGTTTTTGTTTTGTTTTGTTTTGCAATTATTTTGTTATTTTTACCCGAACTTTATTCAAATAATTTAAATATAGATTTAATTAATGAAAATACTTACTTTATTTTAATAGTAATGTTTTTTGTTTCTTTATGTATAGTTTTTTCGTTGCCTTACATTTCTAAATTTCTTGCTTTTATTAAACAAAAAGCAGACCTGAAAATTGATTCTATACCGTCTAAAATATTAGATTATTTGTTAAAAGTATCGATGATATTGAAGAACTTGGTTAGTGATTACAAAAAATTTCTAAAAAATTTTTTGTTGACGTTGATTTATTGGTTTTTGATACTTTGTTTATTTTTGACGATTGCATCTGGCTTTGATATTAATATACCAATTAAAATATTAATTTTTTCTATATTACTTTCAAATTTAGCAAGTATTTTCCCCGTGACCCCGTCGTCTATTGGAACATTTCATGTCTCAATGATGTTTGGATTATTATTATGGACTGATGATCAAAATATTTCTTTTGTCTATGCTACCACAGTACATGCTTTGATATTTGTAAGTAATATTATCTTAGGTTGCATTGCAATATTATTATTAAATTTGAAATCTAAAAATTCAGCAATAAGTAAATGATAACTATTTCAAAAAACGATTTTTTATTACTATTTAGTTATTTTGTATTAACTACGATGGTATATGTTTTCCCATTTCTAAACTTACCTTTAGGATTTGATACTTCGTGGATGTTTTTGATTTTTTCTAATGATAATAACCTGGCCTTGCCTTATTATTACGAGTCTGCTGGAATAGTTCCTGGTAATATATTTGAAAGTGTAAAATCATTATCTTTGTTTTATGGAAGAGCAAGTTTTCTTAATTTAAGTCAATATTGGATATTAGCAAAAATTTCTCCTGAGATAAGTTTTATTTGGAGATTAATACCAGTTCTATCGATGTCTGTTTCAGTATTTCTTTGGCATAAAATTTTCATTAGATTTAACTTGCCACACGTGTTTTTATTTATACTTATTTATTTTTTAATCTTAGATCCAGCCTCAATTTGGACTGATTGGAATAAAGCAGAATCTACAGGTTTTTTATTTTATTCTATTGCTTGTTACTATTCATTGTCCAAAATAAACACTCATTATTATTTGGCAGTTTTTAGTTTTATTATCGCTCTTTTTTTTAAAGAAACATTTTTAATAGGAGCCTCATTAATTGTGTTGTTCAGAATGTATTCATCTAATGAAATCAAAAGTTATTCATTCAAAAATTACATTTTGAAATTTATTGCAAACAACAAACTATTTTTCATTATGAATTTAAACTACTTGTTATTTATATTCATCTATTTTCTTAGTATTGATTTGAGTAACAGTTATTTATTAAATTTAGTTGTGAACCGACCTGATTTCTTACTTTTCTTTATAGATTATATAAAATTACAATTTCCATTGTATTTTAGTAATTTATATTTTATTTATTTTCCAATATTAATATTTTCGCTTTTATTTTTGATTGTTGATATTCTGATTATTTCTAAAAATGATAGTAATCGTAACTTTAAAATTATGTTACTTATTTTTTATACTTTCACATTTGTGATTTACTTTTTTGTTATTTATGAATTTGGATTAATTCAAAGAAGATATGCAGTTCCAATAAATATGCTTAATATTATGTTTTTTATATTTATGTTTAAATTTTATAAACACGCCATAAAAATTAATCAATCAATTATAATTTCTACAATTGCGACTATTCCTTGTTTATACTGGTTATACAATTTTAATTTAATATTGTCAGCATTAGCATTGTTTACGCTATTATCGATTTTTTTCTTAGTTAAATTTTTTAATTTTTCAAATTTGAGATTCAAATTACTTAAACTAGTTACTGTTTTATTTATTATTGTGCCAATTACAGATGTTTTGTTTGTGAACTTAGTAGCTAATAGAAGTGAGCTGATCCAATGGAAAGAAATCAATACTTTTATTTATGACAAAATAGATCCAGGCTCAACATTAATTGCAAATTTATCAGAAAATTTTATAATTGAACACGTCATAACTTTGGAAACTGAAGCTATAATTTCAGGAAGAAATGATATCGTATTTTTAGTAGATGTAAAGACATTACCTGAAAGTATAAAAGGAAATCAATTTCAATTAAATGAAATTGAAAGATTTAATACAGATAAAAAATTAAACTTTGAACAATATTATGAAATTGAAAAAATTGACCTGCAATCCCAAAATAGTCCCGAGTTAATTGAAAATATTAAAAACCGTTATAGAACAAGTACGTATACTTCAAAATATAACATTAAATTTATTACAGAATAAACTAATCTTGAAGTTTTATCGAAGATATGAAATCCAAATTATCTAAAAACCATTCTCCAGTTTTTTTAACTCCTGATTCTATATTATATTTAGGTGTCCAATTTAATAGACTTTGAATTTTAGATATATCTGCCAAACTGTGTTCTATATCAGAAGGATCTCGATCAATATATTTTATTCTTGCTTTTTTGTTGAGAAATTTTTCAATAACACTAACAAGTTCATTTACGGTGATAGCATTTCCTCCACCCACATTATATATTTCGTATCCTTTAGAATTTGTTGATTTAATTAGTGCATTTGCAACATCTGACACATAAGTGAAATCTCTTGTTTGTTCGCCATCTCCATAAATTGTGATCGGATCATCGTCAATGATTGATTTTAAAAATTTGAATATAACCATATCTGGTCTTCCAAATGAACCATATACAGTAAAAAATCTTAAAACAGCAGCATTTATATTAAAGTGATAGTGGTACGTGTACGTTAATAATTCTGCAGATATTTTGCTAGCAGCATAGGGAGATAATGGGAAAGACGAAATGTCAGTTTCTTTGGTGGGTATGTTTTTGTTATCTCCATATACACTTGAAGTAGAAGCTAGTGTGAAATTTTTTATATTGTTAGCTTTACATAATTCTAGTAAATTCAATGTTGCATTAACATTATTATCTTGATATGCCCACGGATCAATAATACTAGTTCTCACTCCTGCAAATGCTGCAAGATGGATGATTGCATTAATATTTGATACTTTTTTATTTAAATTTAATACATTACTTTTGCTAGTTAGGTCGATATTTTCAAGAGAAAAATCATTGTATTTTTCAAGAGAATGTATGCGTTTCATTTTTAATTTTGTATCATAGAAATCATTGATATTGTCTATTGCAATAACACTATCTCCATTCTCAAGTATTTGTTTTGCAGTGTGGTATCCGATAAACCCGGCTGCACCTGTCACTATATATTTCATATCAATCCTTAATTAATATTATTTTAAATACAGATAATTAGTATACTATTTGTATGAGATTATAAAAATAGTATAGGAATATTTAAAATATATGGACAATCTTAATTATAATTTGGCAAATAAAACTGCTTTAGTTACCGGAGGATCTCACGGAATAGGCAAGGCAATTGTAAAATCATTGTTGGACCATGGTTCTAATGTGGGATTTTTTGGACGAACTAAATCTAATGTTGAATCAACCAAAAGTGAGTTTCAAAAAAAATACAAATCAAAAAAAATATTTGGGATGCAATTTGATATTTTGGAAAATAGAAATTTGGAACCTCTATTAAATGAAATTCAATCTAATTTAGGTCAAGTCGATATATTAATAAATAATTTAGGTGGAGGAGGAAGATGGGGCAATGAAGACATATTAAATACTAAACAAGAAGTATGGGAACAAGTGTTTTATAAAAATTTCGAATTAACCAGAATTATGACTGAGTATTTTTTACCCTATATGATGAGTCAAAATTGGGGCAGAGTTATCACTATTACTTCCTCTCATGCTAAAGAATCTGCTGGAAGACCTTGGTTTAATGTGGCTAAAATGTCTCAAACAGTTCTTATGAAAAATCTTTCAAAAAATAAACTTTATGTTTCAAAAGGAATTACTTTTAATTCAATAGCTCCTGGAGCTATTGAAATTGAAGATACTGGATGGAGTAGTATGCGAACTGAACAACCAGAAAAATATGCTCAATTCATTAATGAACATTGCCCAATCGGAAGATTAGGTAAACCAGAAGAGATTGCTAATTTAGTTTCGTTTATATCTTCAGATCTGTCTTCATTGATTAATGGTGCTTCAATTGCAATTGACGGAGGAGAAAGTAATTCTTACTAAATTATTTTAAAATCAATAATTAAACTCTATATAAATATACTATTATTTATTTATGATTTAAATTGTATATATGAATAAGAAAAAAATATTAAATTTTATCCCTAATTTTTATTTTGGAGGAGTAGAGAATTCAAATATTACTCTTACAAATGAGTTGATAAACATAGGATACGATGTTGATTTTAGAACTAATACTTTTCTTGATTCTAAATTCAAAGATAGAAATGATATCAATATAAAATCATTTGATAAACCCAAAATGTCTCAAGTCATTTTTGATTTGGTTAATTATATTAAAAATGAGAACCCACACTTAATAATTTGTTCACAATTTTATGCAAACATAATTGTGATAATTGCATGCTTATTTGCCGGATATAAAAACAAATTAATTTTATCAGAAAGAGTACCAGTCAATGAGAATTTGAAAAACATATCTTTTTTTAAAAGAATTGTATTAAAAATATTAATTAAATTTCTATATTCCAATGCTGATCATATAATTTGCAATTCTTATGGAACAAAGTATGAATTAGATAAGCTAACAAAAGGAGTAAGCTCAACAGTGATTTATAATCCTGTTTTAAGTAAAAAAATTGATGATTTATCTGTCGCCAAAATTAATGACTATGAGTTTGAAAAAGACTGTGTGTATTTAGTGACAGTTTCGAGAATTTCTTATGAAAAGAACATTTCTGATATGATTGATATCATTTCATCTTTAAATACAGAAAAAAAATTCAAATTATTAATTATTGGAGAAGGCTCATATCTCTCACAACTTAAAGAAAAAGTGAATTTGTTGGATCTGACTACAAAGATAGAATTTTTAGGCTTAAAAAATAATCCGTATAAGTATTTGTCTAAATGTGATATCTATTTGTCAACTTCAAAATTTGAAGGACTAGGTAATAGTATTATTGAAGCATTACATTTTGGATTAAATGTTATTTCATATAATTCTCCTGGAGGTGTTTCAGAAGTGTTAAGCAATGGTAAATATGGGAAACTTGTAGATATTAACTCAAAATCACAATTTACAAATTATTTATGTGAAAATTTAATTAAAAAAAATAATAATGACTATGAAGATAAATCATTGAAAGATCATTTGTTACTGTTTGATTCTAAATCAGTTTCAAAACAATTTGTTAAATTAGTTCAAGAAGTTATAGATGAAAAATAAATTTATTTCTATCATATCTCCTCAGTATGGTACTGCAGGAACAGATTTAAATTATTACAAAATAGCCCATAATTTATCTTCCAAGGGTCATAAAATTAAGCTACTAATTATTGGTGATGAATGGAATGATAGGCACACTTCAGATGATTTGGATAAAGTATATCTAATAAATAGGAACTTGTTTAGCATATTGAAAAACAGATTTTTTCATTGGAAAATCACTATGATATTAGCAATTATTTTTTCAACTATACCATTCTTAATATATTTATTTAAAAACAAAAGTAGTTCTTATCTATTAGGTCTTTTCCCAATTTTCCCTCTTATAATTTTTTTCTTAGTAAGATTTAAAAATACAATAGTGTTTTCAATACAAGGTCTACCAAGATCAAATTTATTTACTATGAATTTGTTTTTTTCAAAATTGATTAAAAATGTTAAGTGTGTAATTCCAAATGAAAGTATGAAAAATTATTTAGATAAAAAATACAAAATTTCAAAAAATATACACTACAATGTTATTAGTAATGCAGTTCTTGATCAAAGTATTATTACTCAAAGTAATGAAGAAATAATAGATGAGTGGTATGCAGATAAAAAATTAAAAAAAATTATTGCTGTTGGGAGGTTAACTTATCAGAAAAACTTTGATAATTTAATTAAGTCATTTCGGAATGTAATTGAAATTGACTCATCTGCCAGATTAATAATTATTGGGGATGGCGAAGATTTTTATTTGCTGAATAATCTAAAAAAGGAATTGGAGTTAGATGATTCAGTTAAATTTCTTGGATATAAAAGAAATCCTTATAAATATATTAAGAATAGCGACTTGTTTGTAATGAATTCTAGATGGGAAGGCCCCGGACATGTATTAATTGAGGCAATGGGCGTTGGTTGTCCTGTGATAACTACAGATTGTGATTCTGGCCCTGCTGATACTATTCAAAACGGTGAATATGGTCTTTTAGTCAAACCTGATGACTGTAATCAATTATCACAGTCAATGATATATGCTTTAAAAAATAAACAAGAAATGATTCTGAAATTAAAAAAATCAAAATTATTCTTAAACAGATTTTACACACCAGAAGTTGCAGACAGATATTTACATTTGTTCAATACTTAGAGGAGACAATTGATTTTATCTTTTTTAATTCCAACTAAAAATAGGCCTGATGATTTGGAAGCTAATATATTGGCTATCAGTAATTTAAATTTGAAAGGTATAGACTATGAAATATTAGTCTTAGATGATGGCTCAACAAAAGATTATACGTCAGTTGTATCTGGATATAAATTTGTAGAATATTATAAAAACGAATCTTCTTTAGGTATATCTAGTGTTAGAAATAAACTAGCTAACCTTGCTAATGGAAAGTATCTCATATTTTTAGATGACGATGTTCAAATCGATAAAAAATTAAATCTTAGTGTTTTATTTGAATTATTTGAGTCAAATACTAAATTGGCACTAATAGCATTTAATATTACTGCAATTTTAAGTCCTGATTATTATATTAATAGCGAGTCGAATACAGTCAATTTAAATCAAAAGTCTGTAAAGCAAATTCCTTTTAATAAATATCATACTTACTTTGATTCTTCATTAACAAAAAATGTTAATTATGTTTCCTATTTTATAGGCGCAGCTTTTGCTTGCAGAAAATCTCTTTTTGATAAAAATATAAATTTTGACGAATTATTTCTTTGGGGGAATGAAGAATTAGATTTTTCATACAATATTATAAGGCATAATTACGAGCTTATTTTTCATCCTGAATTTAAAGCTAATCATTTTCCAAGGAAATCAGTAATTGATGATAATGACAATAATTTGAATTCTCTTAATTTATTTATTGCAAATCGTATTTTAACTGCTTATAAAAATTTAAGTTTGTTATACGCAATTAGTTATATTGTTATTTGGACAATTTATTATTTATTAGTTTCTATAATTAAATTTAGATTGAAAGATTGGTTTGTTGGAATCAAGTTAGGAATACGTAAAAGTATTCAATCCAGGCGAAATCCATTATCAAAAAAGCATATGTTATATTTGAAAAATAATTTTGGAAGGATATTTTATTAATCATGAAAAATTATCAATTTTATGTTTCAGTATTAATTCCAACATACAATGAAGAAAATTATATCGAAAATACAATAAGTACTTTGTTAAATAATACTTATCCCCAAAATTTATTTGAAATTATTGTTATAGATGGAGGGAGTACAGATTCTACTGTGTCTAAAGTTAACAATATAATTGAAAACAACAATAATATTAAAATTTATAAGAACTTGAATAAAATACAGTCTTCTGGTTTAAACATAGGAATTGAAAAATCAAAAGGCGATATTATTATAAGAGCAGATGCTCATGCAATATATGATAAAAATTATATTTCTGAATCTGTAAAATTATTATCAGATAATGATTATCAAAACGTAGGTCCTTTTCAAAAATCATATGGTGAAAATATTGTATCTAATGCCATAGCTATGGGTATGAATACTATTTTTGGAATGGGTAATGCAAAATATAGATTGTCTGATAATTATTTGGAAAATGTTCAATCTGTTTGGTTGGGAGCATGGTGGAAAAAATCTTTAATAAAACTTGAGGGCTTTGATGAAAAACTGAAAATATCAGAGGATTTTGATTTGAATTACAGATTGAGAAAAATTGGAGGTCAAGTAATCGCATCAAACAAAATAAAAGCAACTTATATTGTACGAAAATCTTTAGCTAAATTGTTTTCTCAATTTTTTAAATATGGATTTTGGAAAGCGAAATTTTTAAATGACTATTCTGATGAAATGCAGTTAAGATGGTTTGCACCACCTTTGTTAGTTATTTCATCCTTGTTTATTGCGATTTTATCTTACTTTTCATTGAATTTTATTTTCTTATTTTTAATTTATACTGCATTTATTTTTTGTGGAGTGATTATTAATTTTAAATTAAAAAAATTATCTGATATTATTAGCTCACTAATATTATTCGTTATATTCCCAATTATTCATTTTTCATGGGGATTAGGATTTATTAGCGGATATATCTATTGGAATATAGTTAAATTGATAAAAAAAACAAATATAAACATATAGTTTGTATTATAACTATCTCTATAGGTTGAATCCTTCCAATTTATAAATTAAAATAATCGGAATTTAAAGAGGAATTCATAGAAAATATACTGAATTTGGAGGATATATGACTACGAAAAAATCAAAATCAAAATCAAAAGAGACAACCACTCGTAAAGATAAAGTTCTTTTAGAGGTGAAAAATTTAACGACTCACTTTTTTACTCAAGATGGCGTAGTAAAAGCAGTGGATGGTATTACTTACAATGTTCATGAAGGTGAAGTGGTAGGTATTGTAGGAGAGAGTGGCTGCGGAAAAAGCGTTGGCGCCATGTCTGTTATGAAAATTATCCCAAATCCTCCAGGAAGAATCGTAGATGGTTCTGTTACATTTGAAGGTGAAGATTTAGTGAGTATGAATGAAGCTAGAATGAGAGAAATTAGAGGAAACCGAATTGCTATGGTATTTCAGGAACCTATGACTTCATTGAATCCAGTTCTAACCATTGGTAGACAATTAACTGAAACCCTTGAATTACATCAAGGACTAAAAGGAGAAGCAGGATTAGATAAAGCTGAAGAGCTTCTTGACAGGGTAGGAATACCTGAAGCAAGACAAAGACTTAAAGATTATCCTCACCAATTTAGTGGAGGAATGCGACAGAGAGTAATGATTGCTATAGCTCTTAGTTGTGATCCTAAGTTAATTATTGCCGATGAACCAACTACTGCATTGGATGTAACAATTCAGGCACAGATTTTAGAATTAATGCAAGGTTTAGCAAAAGATTTTGGAACAGCATTGGTTATCATTACACATAACCTAGGAGTTGTTGCAAGATATGCTGATAGAGTATTAGTTATGTATGCAGGGAAAATAATAGAAGAGGGAACAGCAGAAGAAATTTTCCACAATCCAACTCATGCTTACACAAGAGGGTTATTAGCATCTGTACCTAGATTAGATGCAGAAGAACACGTACGACTACAAACCATTGAAGGATTACCGCCTGATTTGATTGCACCTCCCCCTGGATGCGCATTCTCGCCTAGGCGTGCCATGATGGGTGACTACGATTGTTCTAAGGCTACAACAGATCTTGTTGAAGTATCACCCGAACACTGGGTTGCAAATTGTCCAGGCTGTATAGAAAAGTAAAAATACTGTTAGAATTAAATCTAAATTAAAGGGGAAATAATATGACAACAAAAACTAAAAAAACAACTAAGAAGAAAACAACAAAAAATGCTGATATTTTAGTAAATGTAGAAAATTTAAAAATGCATTTTCCTGTGACTTCTGGAGTTATAATGCAGCGTACTGTGGGTCAAGTTAAAGCAGTAGATAATGTAAGCTTTTTTGTTAGAAAAGGTGAAACCTTGGGCTTGGTAGGAGAAAGTGGTTGTGGTAAAACAACTACGGGAAGAGCTGTTTTACAGTTGTATAAACCTACATCAGGTAAAGTTCAATTTAATGGACAGGAATTAACCGAATTAAATGCAAATGAAATGAGAGCTATGAGGAAGGAAGTTCAGATTATTTTCCAGGACCCTTATGGATCTTTAAATCCTAGAATGTCTGCTGGTGATATCATTGGCGAACCTTTAAAAGTACATAAATTAGTTAGTAACAAGAAAGAATATCAAGATAAAGTTGCTGAATTATTGTCTGTTGTTGGATTAAGTCCTTATATGGCTGACCGATATCCTCATGAATTCAGTGGTGGACAAAGACAAAGAATTGGAATTGCTAGAGCTTTAGCTGTAAATCCTAGTTTTGTTGTATGTGATGAACCTGTTTCTGCTCTTGATGTATCAATTCAAGCGCAGGTAGTAAACTTGTTAGAAGACTTGCAAGAACAATTTGGACTAACTTATTTGTTTATTGCTCATGATCTATCAGTTGTTAAACATATAAGTGATAGAATTGCTGTGATGTATTTGGGGCACATTGTTGAAATTGCTCCAGCAAATGAACTTTATTTTAACCCTATACACGCTTATACACGTGCTCTTCTTTCAGCTATTCCAATACCTGATCCTACTATTGAAAAAACACGTGAAAGAATTATCTTAGAAGGTGACGTGCCTAGTCCATTAAATCCTCCAGAAGGATGTGTGTTCAAGGGTAGACGTGCGATGAAGAAAGGGCAAAAACCTTGTTCGGATACAACACCTGTACTTGTTGAAGTGTCACCTGAACATTGGGTAGCTGACTGTCCTGGTTGCATGGAAAAATAAATTTAAAATCTATATTAATTTTGGAGCTGGGGGGATTCGAACCCCCTACCTCTTCAATGCCATTGAAGCGCTCTCCCAATTGAGCTACAGCCCCTTGTATAATGAAAACTCTATGTCTATATAAATTTTATTTATTTTACTATACCATCTGAATCATGTTTGCAGGAATAATTATATCAACACAAAATTTGAATAAAATGTGCGAATTTTATTCAAATGTCCTGGATATTAAACCTAATAATATTGATGATTCCCATGCTTCATTTCATTTTGGTGATTTTAAATTTATTATTAGTACCCATGACAAAATTTCCGGAAAATCTAAGGATAAACATAGAATAATGATTAATTTTGCAGTAGATGATATATATAAATGGTATAACAAATTATTATCACTAAATATAAAAATTATTCAGCCACCATATAGTGAAGAATGGGGCGGTTATATTTGCACATTTGAGGATATTGACGAAAATATTATTCAATTTATCCAAATTAATTAATATGAATAAAATAGTTAACTTTATATTAGGTATTAAACAAAAATATACTATACATCGTATTTTAATGGGACAAAAACTTTCTGATTTTCAATTTGCCGATGGTTTGACTATCGATGTTGGTGGAGAAATCAAGTCAAGCTATGAAGATCTGTGGAAGACAGATAAAAAATCTTTTTATTATATAGATATTTCTGGAACTCCTAATATATTAGCTGATATTAATTCTCTTCCATTTAAAAATAAATCACTTTCTAATTTTGGTTCCTTCAATATTTTGGAACTAATACAAAATCCGGGTGTCCCAATACAGGAAATTTTTCAAGTTCTTAGGAATGATGGTTTTTTTGTAGGTTATGTACCTTTTTTATACCCAATACACAACCAACCAACAGATTATTGGAGATTCAGTAAAGCAACACTTTTTGATTTGTTAAATAATGCAGGTTTTAAAGATATTTACATAGAAGCTATTGGTGGTCGATTTATTGTGTTTTATGATGTGATACTACCAAAAAAATTATTTCCATTAAGACTCATTTTATCTTCAATATGTTTATTACTTAATAAATTATATGAGAAATTTCACAGTGCTGAGTATAATCGCGAAATGTACCCGAGTGGATATTTTTTTATTGCTAAAAAATAAAGAATTATTATCTCTTTGAAAATTGTTTAGCTTTACGTGCTTTTACTAATCCGTATTTTTTACTTTCTTTAACTCTGCTATCTCTTGTTAAATAGCCAGCTTCTTTTAGTATTTTTCTGTTTTCAGGGTTTTGTTTAATCAATGCTCTGGCAATGGCTAATCGGATAGCTCCTGATTGACCTGAAAATCCACCGCCACTAACTTTGATTTCAATATTATTTTTTATAGATTTTTTTGTCAGATTCAATGGTTGCTTAATATATTCTACTGATTCTGGGACTGTAAAAATTTCTTCAATAGGCTTATTATTTACCGTTATATTTCCATTAACATCAAAAAGCCTTACTTGGGCTACTGATCCTTTTCTTCTTCCTATAGCATAATGATACTTTTTTTGTTCAGCCATTTTAATCCTTAGTTTGTTATTTGAGCGTTATGAGGATGTTTTTGTCCTTCATATATTTTTAATCTATTTATTAACTTATCTGTTAATTTGTTTTTAGGGAGCATTCCTTTAACTGAATTACGAAGAACTTTTTTAGGATTTGTTTCAAGTAAATCACCAAGCAATTCTTTTTTTAGTCCTCCCATATACCCACTATGTGAATATAATTCTTTTCCTTTTAGTTTATTACCAGTTACTGTGATTTTATCAACATTAGTGATAACAACAAAGTTAGAGCTTAATGTGTGTGGACTATAGTCTACTTTGTCTTTTCCCTGCAAATATCTTGCGATATCTGTGCTAAGTCTGCCTAAAGTCTTACCTTCTGCATCTAAGTGTATCCAATTTTCAGTTTTATTATTCATTCAGTCACATTTTTTTTAAAAGAAAAACCATCATATTCTACTAAAGTTAAGCATAAACCTCTAGGAGAGACATTATGTTTAATCATAGATTTTGCTCTATTTTTGGTATCAAGTAGTGATTTCAGGTCATTTAATGTATATTTATCTCTCCCAATTTCTAACAGATACCCAACCATAAACCTAATTTGATGTCTAAGAAAACTAGATCCATTGAATTTAAACAATAATATTTCGTTGTTAACTTCTAATGAAGTAGAGTATATATATCTTATAGAATTTTCTGGTAGACTTTCTTTTTTGCAAAAATTTGCGTAATCATGCTTACCTTCTAATATTTTTAATCCTTCCTTGATTTTTTTTATGTTTAATTTATTAGGGTAGTGATAAATTAAATTTCTTGTAAATATATTATTATGATATGAATTTAAAATCTTATATTCATATGTTCTTGAAATTGCTGATTTCCTGGGATGAAATGTATTTGGAACCACATTTATATCACTAAGATAAATATCTTCAGGTAAGTGAGCATTGATAGCTTTTTCTAACTCGATAATATCATGAGACCAATTAGCCTTAAAAGTAATTACTTGATGAGTTGCATGCACTCCTGAATCTGTTCTGCCTGCGTATTCAATATGAATTTTCTCATTCGTTATTTTATTTAATGAAAATTCTATTTTATCTTGAATGGTATTTTGATTCCTTTGAGACTGAAATCCTTGATATGAAGTACCGTCGTATTGGCAGATTAAAGCAAATTGCTTAGTCTGTGCCATTATTAGGATCTGTTACCTTATTCGTATTATCATCTGCATCTGATGTGGTGTTATCTGCCGATTGATTTGAATCACGTACTAACTCTATTCTTGCTAATTCAGCTCCATCACCTTTACGATAGTAAGATTTGAATTTAGATTTAGTATTAGAGCTTGGTATTCTTATTATTCTCGTATAACCACCGTCTCTGTCTTTAAATCTATTCCCGATATCTTCAAATAATTTTTTGTATGCATCTGAAGATCCAATTTTAGAAATAACTAATCTTCTATTATGAACACTATCTACTTTTGCTTTTGTGATCATTTTTTCAGCATATCTTTTCAGTTCTTTTGCTTTAGCCAAAGTAGTTTCAACTGATTCATGCAATATCAGATCAGAACTAAGATTTTGTAATAAACTTAGCCTATGACTTGATTTTCTTGATAATCTGTTCCCTTTATGTTTATGTCTCATTTTTACTCTGTATTTTCATCCTCTGCTGGTTGATCTTCATTTTCTTCATCTATAATTTCATCACCTTCTTCGATTCCCCATACAAATCCTTCGGGTAAAAATCCCATAGTTCCAAATTTATCATTTAATTCATTAAATGATTTTACACCAAAGTTTCTTATTTTAAGTAAATCAGCTCTTTTGGTTTCTATGATTTGCCCTACAGTATCTAAGCTAGCTCTTTTTAAGCAATTAAGGGTTCTTGATGAAAGATCTAATTGTTCTATGGTGGTATTGTATTGCTCAGGTGTCAATTGTCTCCATATTTCTGACTCATTATCTTTTTCATCTTGATTTTCTTCAGTTGCTTTACTTAGAATCATATATTGATTTAGTAAAACATTTGCAGCTTCCTTAAGAGAATCTAATGCATTTTTTGTTGAGTCTGTCCATATTTCGATATTTAAGTTTTCTAGTTCAATTGAATCTGATTGAGTTGTTTTTTCAACTGTGAAATTAACTTTTCTTATAGGGCTAAAAATAGCATCTACAGGCAATATTCCAATTGTAGTTTCTTTTTCTTCAATATTTTTAACTTTGTATCCCACACCTCTTTCGATATTGAATTCTACTGAAAGTTTTGATTTTTTTGTATCTAGAGTAGCTAAATGTAGCTCAGGATTAACTATTTCAAAGTCTGACGACGCCATAATATCAGATGCAGATACTTTACCTTCACCATCTACTTCTAACCTTAGTTTTCCAGATCTTTCAGATTTTGATTTAATTCTTATTGATTTGAAATTTAACAGAAGTTCTTCAACACTTTCTTTTATGTTTTCTATAGTAGAATATTCATGTAAAATCCCATCTATTTTCACCCAAGTAATAGCTGTTCCAATTATAGAACTGTAGAGAACTCTTCTTAAAGAGTTTCCAACGGTAGTCCCTTGCCCTAATGGTAGTGGACCAAAAGTAAATTTCCCGTAATCTTCTTCTAATATTTCTGTAGTTATTTTAGAATTGATTTTTTCTAAAATAATATCTGATTCTGGTTCAAGTTCTGGAACTATAGAGTAATCCATTACCATAATTTTCTCCTTTTGTTATTAATTTACTTTGTTATCTTGAATAATATTCAATAATTTGCATCCTATCTATATTTGGGTCAAAGTCATCTGCGCTAGGACTTGCGACAGCTTCGCCTTCTAATTTTGTAGTATCAACTTTTAGCCAGTTAGGTACTATAGCATTTTTACCTGACTCGGATTTGATGATACTTTGTAATTTAGATTTTTTTGATTTTTCTGTCCAAGAAATTTTCTGTCCAATCTTTACTTGATAAGAAGGTGAATTTACTTTTTGTTCATCTACTTGTATATGTCCGTGGTTAATAATTTGTCTAGCTTGGTGACGACTGTCTGCAAAACCTAACCTGTAAACCACATTGTCTAATCTTTGTTCTAGTAATGACATAAGATTATCACCTGTAATTCCAGGAGTTGAAATAGCTTTTTTAAAATAATTTCTAAATTGTTTTTCTACTAGACCATACATGAATCTTGCTTTTTGCTTTTCTTTTAATTGCATTCCATATTCAGATGGTCTTCTTCTTTGAGATAAAGGAGATTTGTCACCAGGTGGTGATTTACGTCTTTCCCACGCACATTTGTTTGCAGGTTTAGTACACAATACCATTCCGTATTGTCGACATTTTCTACATTTTGGTCCAGTGTATCTTGACATGTTATACTCTCCTTCTTTTTGGAGGTCTACAACCATTATGTGGAACTGGTGTTACATCTCTTATAGATTTAACTTTGATGCCTGAATTACTTATTGCTCTTATAGCAGAATCTCTTCCTGCACCTGGTCCTTTTACAAATATTTCTACTTCTTGAATTCCAAAATCATTGGCTCTTTGAGCTAGTTTTTGAGCTGCTAGTTGAGCGGCAAATGCAGTTGATTTTTTCGACCCTTTAAAATCTTCTGTTCCACCACTGTTCCATGCTAATACATTCCCTGATCGGTCAGTTACGGTTACAAGAGTGTTATTGAATGTACTTTGTACATATACTCTTCCATATACTACGTTTTGTCTGGTTTTTTTTCGTGTTCTTTTTCTTGTTGTCATATTTACCTTAATTTAGAATTATGTTTTTTGATTTATGTCTCTTCCTCTTTTCGCTACTGCAACTTTTTTACCACGTTTTGTGCGAGCATTTGTTTTAGTTCTTTGGCCATTAACAGGTAAGCTTTTTCGATGTCTTGTTCCCTTATATGATCCAATATCAATTAATCTTCGAATATTTAAGTTTTTTTCTACTCTTAAATCTCCCTCAGTAATTATTTTGATAGTTCTTGTCCCAGATACAATTTCACCGTTATCAATTATTCCTCTGATCTTATCAAGATCGTTGTCATTCAAATCTTTTACTTTTGGATTGTCTGTAATGCCGGCTTGATTAATAATTAAGTCAGCAATAGTAGGTCCTATTCCTTGTATATATCTTAAAGATATATTAATTCTTTTATTATCTGGTATATTTACTCCTGATATTAATGCCATCTATAATTCCTCATTTGAACCTGTAAGTTACTCTTCCCCTTGTTAAATCATAAGGGGATAATTCTACTAATACTCTATCGCCTGGTAAAATTCTAATATAATGGACACGAATTTTCCCTGATATGTAAGCTAGTACTTCATGACCATTAGCTAGTTCAACCTTAAAAGACGCGTTTGGTAATGCTTCTTTTATTATTCCTTCTACTTCTATTACTTCTTTTTTTGTATTTGCCATTTTATTTATTTATCTTTTTTTATGATGTTACTATTTCAAATGTATTTTCTGTAATAATTATGGTATCTTCAAAATGTGCAGACATAGATGAATCAGCTGTTTTTACAGTCCATCCATCTTGATCAACTATTGTTTGTTCTTTACCTTCAATTAGCATGGGTTCTATAGCTAATGCCATTCCTTCAGTTATTTTAGGACCTGTAGACTTTCTACCATAATTTGGAATTTGAGGATCTTCGTGTAAATTTTTACCAATACCATGTCCTACATATTCTCTTACTACTGAAAAACCTTTTGAAGTAGAATATGATTCTACAGAATGTCCAATATCTCCTATATGATTACCAGGGATAGCATTTTTTATTCCCAATTGTAATGCTTCGTATGTAGTAGATATAAGTGATTCGATATTATCAGGAACATCGCCAATACTAACAGTGAAAGCACTATCGGAATTAAATTGCTCATATATTACACCACAATCGACACTAAGAATATCTCCATTTTTTATTTTTCTTGGACCAGGGATTCCATGAACTATTTCTTCATTAAAAGAAGAACATATAGTACCAGGAAAGCCGTATAATCCTTTAAAACCAGGCTTGCCACCTAATTTGTATATTTCTTTTTCAGCAATATTGTCTAACTCTTTAGTAGTTATTCCTTCAGAAATATTCTGTTTGATTATATTTTTAACTTCTTTTAGCATTCTTCCTGCTTCTCTTATTAAATCTAACTCTTTTTTACTTTTTATGTTTATACCCTGAGGTCTGTTTAATCCTATCACTAGTTATCCTTCATAAAAAACCAAGGATATAATACTATAATATTTCTCTTCATATCTCAAGTGATTAATTGTTTATTTTTTTTTTAATATTTAATAGTTCTTTTTCGATATTTACAGAAACATCTGCAATACTTTGTGATCCATTAATTTTTGTAAGTAATCCAAGTTCGTTGTAGTATTCGATTAATAGACTAGTTTCTTGTTCATAGGTATCAATTCTAACTTTTATTGTTTGCGGATCGTCATCAGTTCTTTTTTCTATTTTTTGCCGTTCTAATAATCTATCAACAAGAAGGGGATTAGGGACATCAATCAACAAAACACTATTCAGTACTTTATTTTGCGAACTTAAAATATTGTCGAGAGACTTTGCTTGCTTAACTGTTCTTGGAAACCCATCTAATAGCCAATTATTGTTGGATGATAACCAATCACTTATCATATCAGTCACTATTTGATCTGGAACTAATTTGCCAGAATTAACATATTCATTTGCTTTTCTGCCTAATTCTGTGTTTTTTTTAATGTTTTCTCTGAATAAATCGCCAGTGGAAACTTTATTTAAGTCAAATTTGTTTGATATGAATTCTGCTTGAGTTCCTTTTCCAGCTCCGGGTGGACCAACTAAAATAATATTCATAATAAATTAATCCATGAATCCTTGATAGTTTCTCATTAACAATTGCGATTCCAATTGCCTCATGGTGTCTAATGCAACACCAACCATGATTAGTAAGCTTGTACTGCTTAATGTTAATGATTTTATCCCAGTTAATCCGGTTATAAAAAATGGAACTATTGCAATTGCTCCAAGAAACAAAGCTCCTGCCCAAGTTATTCTAATAATAATTTTATTCAAATATTCTTGAGTTGGTAATCCTGGTCTAATCCCAGGAATAAACCCACTTTGTTTTTGAAGGTTTTCTGACAAATTTTGTTGTTGAAAAGTTACAAGAGTATAGAAAAAAGTAAATATAACCACTAATATGAATACAAATATCCAGTAGGGCAGATTGGTTGGATCAAAAAATCCTGAAATTGATTTAGCTAAATTTGATCCAAAATTATCACTAAGTGGATTTACAAAGAATCCGGCTATAGTGGCAGGTAGAATAACAATTGAGAATGCAAAAATTAACGGGATCATTCCTGCTGAATTAACTTTTATCGGAAGAATACTAGATCCTGTCTGTCTTTGTACTTGCCCTCCTCTCATGACTGTTTTTCCGTATTGTATTGGGATTCTTCTTTGTGCTTCTGAAAACAAAACAATAGTAAAAATTATAATTGCTGTAAATATAATTAAAACAATAATGCTTCCCATAGCATTTTGCATGTACAGGCCTTGACCTAGCATATTGGGTAAATTAGCTACTATACCGCCAAAAATTATTAAAGACACACCATTTCCAAGGCCTCTTTCGGAAATCAATTCTCCTATCCAGACTAAGAATACTGTACCTGCAACCATTGATACCATTATAGTTAGGGTTATAAAATTCATACCAAAATCAATAGTGTCAAATACACCTGCTTGATTAAGCAGAGTTAATTGCCCCCATGATTGTAATAATGCAATTGGGATCATAATATAATGAGTTATCTGATTTATTTTTTGTCTTCCAAATTCTCCTTCTTGAGACATTTCTTTCAACTGTGGTATTGCCGGGGTTAGAATCTGAATAACAATTGAAGCAGTTATATAAGGATAAACTCCTAGTGCTGCAATACTTAAGTTTTTTAAGGCCCCGCCACTAAACAGATCTAGAAAGCCAAGTAATGCATTTTGTTGAAAAGCTTGGTTTAATGCTTGTGTGTCAACTCCTGGTACAGGTACATGAGCTACAAACCTAAAAATTATTAACATAAAAATTGTAAAGAATATTTTATTTCTTAAGTCTGGAATTTGTACAGCTGCTAACAATGAAGCAACCAGTTTTGGCATATTTGAAGTATTTCTTGATCTATTATTTGTCATAATATTTATTCGATTATTTCAGATCCGGATTTGATAATAGATTTTTTCGCAGCTTCTGAAATTTTAGCAATATGAATTTTACGTTTTGTATTTAATTGCCCTACATTAAGTATTTTTACAGGTGAATTTTGATCATCTATTATACCTGATTCAAATAAAGTTTTATTATTTACTTCTTGCCCAGTAGTCATTGAGTTAATTTGATCAAGGGTAACAGTTTGATTTACAACTCTGTTGTAATTTTTAAACCCTTTTAATTTTGCCAATTTTTTTATTAATCTTAATTGCCCACCTTCAAATCCAGGAATGAGACTAAATCCAGACCTTGATTTCTGTCCTTTTAAACCTTTACCTGAATAGGTTCCATGCCCACTAGCATTTCCTCTTCCAACTCTTTTTCTTTGTTTTTTTTCTTTGTTAACTAAATTATTAAATTGCATATTTCACCGTGCTTAATTATGTTCAATACTAATTAAATGTTTAACTTTTTTAATCATTCCCTGAATTTCGGGAGTATTTTTATGAGATATAGTTTTATTAATTTTTTTGATACCTAAACTTTCCAATATTTTACGTTGCTTTGACGAACTACCTATAGGACTTTTAATTAGTGAAATTGTAATATTGTTTTTACTCATCTGATTTAACCTCTTTTGGCATGTTCTTATTGACTCTTTCGCTCATTTCTGCTTTGACATCAATCATACTTTCTAATCCTTTATGGGCTGCTTTGACAACATTTGATGGATTTGTGCTTCTCCAAATTTTAGTAACAATATTCTTTACTCCCAAGACTTCAGCTACTGCTCTAAGTGAAGCACCTGCTTTGATTCCTGTTCCATCAGGTGCAGGTTTAAGAAGAACAACACTTCCACAATATTTGGTTTTTACTTCATGAGGAATAGTATCATTTACTAAAGGTACTTTGATCATCGATTTTTTTGCTTGTGATACAGCTTTCTTTACTGCATCTGGTACATTCGCTGACTTACCGTTTCCAATTCCGAATTCTCCATTGCCATTACCAACCACAACAGTTACAGCAAATCTTAAGGTACGACCTCCTTTTATAACTTTCGCTACTCTAGAAACTTTTACTGTTCTTTCTAGAATAGGTAATGCAGTTTTGCTATTTGTTGAATTTTCTTTTGTAACCATTAAAATTGAACTCCTTCTTTTCTTACTGAATCAGCTAATGCTTTGATTCTTCCATGATATTTATAACCATTTTTGTCAAAAACAATTTTTTTAACTTTTTTTTCTTTAGCTCTTTGTCCTAGCAAAACTCCTACTTCTAAAGCAACTTCTGTTTTTGTTGCACTTTTTTTTGCTTTTACTTCTTTACTATTCGCTTGAAGTAGAGTTTCCCCATTTTCGTCATTGATTATTTGCGCATAAATATGATTTAGACTTCTAAAAACAGAAAGACGAGGTTTATCACTTGTTCCACTAATTTTTTTTCTTGTTCTAATTTTTCTTATTAGTCTTTTTTTGTAGTTATTCAATTTGTTTTCCTCTTATCAAATATTAGATTTAAGTCTCTGCACGAGCGCTTTTACCTGGTTTAATTGTAACTTCTTCACCTAAATATCTTACTCCTTTACCTGTATAAGGATTAGGCGGACGTGATGCTCTAATAAGAGCTGCAACATGACCGACTTGTTGCTTATCTATTCCAGATACTGAAATTTTGGTATTGTCTTCCACTTTAATTTCTATACCTTCAGGTGCTTCTATTACATCTTGATGGCTTTTCATAACACTTAAATTAATTGCTTTTCCTTTTTGTTCAGCCCTGTAACCTACACCAACCATCTCTAGTTGCTTTATGTAACCTTCCGAAACTCCTGTGATCATATTACTTAGCAAGCTTCTTGTTAATCCATGTAAAGATTTTGATTCTTTGTCATCATTTTTTCTGGAAACAATTATTTTTGAATCATCTAATTTTATAGTGATATCGGTTTTAAAATTACTGGACAATTCACCCTTGGGCCCCTTAATTGTTACATGATTATTCTTAGCAATATCTACATTAACATTTTCAGGGATTATGATTGGCTTGATTCCTATTCTTGACATTCTAATTCTCCTTTACCATACCACGCACATCACTTCACCACCAAGACGTTCTTTCCAAGCTTGTTTGTGAGTCATTATGCCATTTGATGTTGATACGATAGTTACTCCAAGTCCGCCAAAATATCTTGGTACTTCACCTTTTCTAGAATAGACACGTAATCCTGGTTTACTAATTCTTCTTAATCCATTTATTCTTGGAGTACCTTCATTTTTGTATGACAGTTTAAGATTTATTTTTTTGAATTTATCTTGATCGGCAACATTGAAATCATCTATAAGCCCTTCTTTTTTCAATATTTCAGAAATGTTAGATTTAATTTTTGAATAAGGTACTTCAACTTGAGTTTTACCAACTAGATTAGCATTTCTAATCCTAGTAAGAAAATCTGATATTGGATCTGTGTTCATATTATATCTCCTCTATTACCAACTAGATTTTTTCACACCAGGTAATAAACCTTTATGTGCCATTTCTCTAAAAGTAATTCTTGAAAGACCAAAATAGTTTATGAAACCTCTTGATCGTCCTGAAACAAAACATCTATTTCTAACTCTTATTGGGTTTGAATTTGGTGGTAATTTATCTAATTTTTTTCTAGCCAACATTCTTTCTTCGTTATTCAACTCAGTGTTATTAGCTATAGATTTTAATTCAGCTCTTTTTGCTGAATATTTTTCAACCATTTTAATTCTTTTGTTATTTCTTGCTACTGAAGATGTTTTTGCCATATTTTTTACCTTATGTTTTATTCATTTATATTTGTAATAAGCCAGCGTTTAGTTTTGGATAGAGGGCGGATCTCTGTGATAGTAACTAATGATCCGATTTTGGTTTTGTTTTCCGGGTCATGTGCAATATATTTTTTTGATCTTTTTATGTATTTGCCATATAGTTGGTGCTTATACTTTCTTGTAACACTGACAATGGCTGTTTGATCCATTTTATTGCTTACTACTTCGCCGATTCTTATTTTTTGATTCCCCATTTTATGACCTTAATATTTTTCTTTCGTTAATAACTGTTAATATTCTTGATTTATCTAATTTTAGGTTTTTAATTTCATTACTATTAGCTAATTGTTTAGTTTCTAATTTAAACCTTAAATCAAGTAAATCTCTATTGATGTTTGATAACTCTTCAAGTAATTCGTTATCATTCTTATCTCTTATGTTATCTATACTAGACATTAAAATAACTTCCTTTCTACTACTGATGTTTTAATTG
>CEQN01036779.1_pt1 | contig 23158 bp, 23 predicted proteins | sample 427011 | NCBI WGS metagenome assembly CEQN01 (sample SAMEA2621277, study PRJEB7988) | marine metagenome | biome: marine biome (ENVO:00000447); feature: deep chlorophyll maximum layer (ENVO:xxxxxxxx); material: "saline water (ENVO:00002010), including plankton (ENVO:xxxxxxxx)" | depth 120 m
CATCGCTCGAGTAATTTTAGATGATAATAAAAATAAAAAATGGGATACTGGAAATTATTTAAAAAAAATTCAGCCAGAAAGGGTTATTTACTTATTAGATACAATTGAATTAAGGGCAAACTGGGAAATGAACGAAGTTTTTATTCTAAAATAAAACTATCTCTATCCTCTAAAAAAGGTAATAAAGCCCTTGTTTGAATCAATTTGCTTTTATCCAATTCAACGCAGTACACACCTGCTTTTTCTTCTAAATCCAGTAGTTTATGTCCCATAGGGTCTATTACAAGTGACTTTCCTGGATAACGATTTTGATTTTCGTCTGATCCTATTCGGTTTACTCCTAAACAATATGAAATATTTTCTATAGCTCGAGCAGTTAATAAATTATTCCAAGCATTAATTCTAGGTGATGGCCAGTTAGCAACAAAAATTAACAAATGGTAATTATCAATATTTCTTGACCATACAGGAAAACGAAGATCATAACATATTCTTAAAAGTATTTTCCAATCTCTAAATTTAATTAATCCATTATTGTTTCCTCTACAATATGAGTCTCCCTCGCCAACCATATTAAAAGTGTGACGTTTATCATAATACTGAATAAAACCATCAGGTTCAATAAAAAGAAACCTATTATAAAAACAATCATTCTCTTTAATTACTAAAGATCCGCAAATAGCCGAATTTTTCTTTTTTGAAAGTTTTTTTAGCCAATTTATTGTTACTCCTTGCATTGACTCAGATACTCTTTTTGGATCCATTGTAAATCCTGAAGTAAACATTTCTGGAAGAATAAATAAATCAACCTTTTCAGAATGATCAATAATATATTTTTCAATTGCATTTCTATTTGAACTAGGATTTTCCCAGATTAAATTTATTTGAACTAAGCCTATAGTTAGCTTTTCTTTCATAGCTTTATAAAAATTAAATATCCTAAAGCTATGAAGAAATTAGCATTTTTGTTTTTATTACTTTCTCCAATTTTATTAAGTTCTCAGAGGTATTATTATCCAGAAATAAATGAAGAGTGGAAAGAGGTCAGCCCAAATACTTTTGGAATTAATAATAATAGTTTAAATTCTGTAATCGACTTCGCACTTTCGAATGAGTATTCTGGAGAGTCTGATCTTAGAGTTGCTATTTTAAAAGGCTTTTCTAAAGAACCATTCCACAAAATTTTAGGTCCTACCAAAAAAAGAGGTGGACCTGCCGGTTTAATATTAAAAAATGGATATATCATTGGAAAATGGGGCGATTTAAGTAGAGTTGATATGACATTCAGTGTTACCAAAAGTTATCTTTCAACAGTTGCGGGAATTGCTTATGATAAAAGAATTATATCAAACCTTGACCAAAGGTTAAGTGAAATAATTTGGGATAAAACTTTTATTGGAGATCACAATAAAAACATTACTTGGAATCACCTACTTAACCAATCATCAGACTGGTCTGGAGAACTTTGGGGAATATACGACTGGGGTGATAGGCCTGAAACAAATTCACTAGACAGTATGAAAAACAGAAAACTGTATAAACCTGGTACTCGTTATAAATATAATGATGTAAGAGTAAATGTTTTAGCCTACTCATTATTAAATGTGTTTAGAAAACCTTTGCCACAAGTTCTCAAAGAAAATATTATGGACCCAATTGGTGCATCAAGTTCATGGAGATGGTATGGTTATGAAAACTCATGGGTTAATATTGATGGACAATGGGTTCAATCAGTTTCTGGAGGAGGGCACTCTGGGGGAGGGATGTTTATTAATACTCTAGATCATGCTCGTTTTGGATTACTATATTTATCTAATGGAAATTGGAACGGCAAACAACTTATAAGTAAAGAATGGATTGATAAAGCTGTATCTCCATCAAATACTAATTTAAATTATGGATACATGTGGTGGCTAAATAATCCCAGAGGAGATAGATATTGGGAGGGGATTTCTAAGGATATTTTTTATGCTGCAGGTTTTGGAGGTAATTATATTATCATAATCCCAAATGAAGACATGGTTATCGTTACAAGATGGTTAGAGCCAAAGAAACTGGGAGAGTTTATGAATTTATTATTTAATTCAATTTAATCTTTTATTAAAGAAGACAAATACTCTCTGTTCATTCTAGCAATATTTTCTAATGAAATTCCTTTTGGACACTCTACCTCGCAAGCCCCAGTGTTTGTACAATTTCCAAACCCTTCTTTATCCATTTGATTAACCATGTTTCTAACTCGATCTGTCGCCTCAACTTTTCCCTGAGGCAATAATGAAAATTGAGAAACCTTTGCTGAAACAAAAAGCATAGCAGATGCATTTTTGCAGCTAGCAACACAAGCTCCGCAGCCAATGCAAGTAGCAGCGTCAAATGCTCTATCAGCATCATGCTTTTCTATTGGAATAGAGTTTGCATCTTGGGTATTCCCTGATGTATTTACGCTAACAAATCCCCCTGCTTGTTGAACTCTATCAAATGAAGATCTGTCTACTACTAAATCTTTTATAACAGGAAAAGCTTTTGCTCTAAAAGGCTCTATAGTTATAGTATCACCATCTTTAAACTTTCTCATATGAAGTTGACAAGTTGTTACCAATCTATCGGGACCATGAGCTTCTCCATTAATAAACATAGAGCACATTCCACATATCCCTTCCCTACAATCATGATCAAAAGCTACAGGATCATCACCTTCTTTTATTAGTTGGTTATTTAAAACATCCATCATTTCAAGGAATGACATGTCAGGTGAAATATCTGAAATCTTATAATTCACCATTTTTCCTTTAGATTCAGAATTTGATTGACGCCAAATTTTTAGTGTTAAATTCATTTTTATTTATATGATCTTGTTTTAACTTCTATCTCCTCATAGTATAACATTTCTTTTCTTAAAATAGCTTGAGAAGGATCTCCATTATGCTCCCAAGCCGATACAAAATTATAAAAATCATCATCTCTTAGAGCTTCACCTTCTGGTGTTTGAGATTCTTCTCTAAAATGACCACCGCATGATTCTGTTCTCTCTAATGCATCTTTAGCAAAAAGCTCTCCAAGTTCAAGAAAATCTGAAACCCTTCCTGCTTTGGCAAGCTCTTCATTAAATTCGTTTAAATCTCCTGGAACTTTAACATTTTTATAAAAATCTTCACGTAAGGATTTAATTTCGCTCATTGCTTCTTTTAAATCTTTTTCATTTCTCGACATACCACATTTATTCCACATTATTTTACCTAGTTTTCTATGATAATAATCAACAGAATTTGTTCCTTTATTGTAAATAAACTTTGCGAGTTTGACTCTAACTTCTTCTTCAGCTTTTATAAATTCAGGGGTGTCTACAGAAATTTCTCCAGTACGAATTTCTTCGGAAAGATAATCTCCTATAGTATATGGCAAAACAAAATAACCATCTGCTAGGCCTTGCATTAGTGCTGAAGCACCAAGCCTATTAGCTCCATGATCAGAGAAATTAGCTTCTCCAATCGCATAACAGCCTGGTATAGATGTCATTAAATTGTAATCAACCCAGACTCCACCCATTGTATAATGAACAGCAGGATATATCATCATTGGAGTTTCATAAGGATTTTGATCAACAATTTTTTCATACATCTGAAAAAGGTTTCCATATTTAGCTTTAACGATTTTTTTTCCTAATTTTTTAACCAAGGTTTTATCTTTTTCATTTAAACCTTTTACGAGTGCTTCTTCGCTTCCATATCTAAGAATAGCAGATGAAAAATCAAGGAAAACAGCTTCACCTGTTTTATTTACTCCATAACCTGCATCGCATCTTTCTTTTGCTGCTCTTGAAGCAACATCTCTTGGTACAAGATTTCCAAAAGCAGGGTATCTTCTTTCAAGATAATAATCTCTATTTTCCTCTTCTATTTCTGTTGGATTTAATTTACCTTCTCTTATAGCTTTAACATCTTCAATTTTTTTTGGAACCCAAATTCTTCCATCATTCCTTAAAGATTCTGACATCAAAGTAAGTTTAGATTGATGATCTCCAGATACAGGTATACATGTGGGGTGAATTTGAGTAAAACAAGGATTTGCAAAATATGCTCCTTTCTTATGAATTTTCCATGCAGCTGTTACATTTGATCCCATTGCATTAGTTGATAAGAAAAAGACATTTCCATATCCCCCTGATGCAATAACAACAGCATGTGCACCATGTCTTTCTAACTTTCCATTTACAAGATTTCTTGTTATTATTCCTCTCGCCTTACCATTTACAAGAACTAGATCCATCATTTCATGACGATTATACATTTGAATTTTTCCTCTACCTATTTGACGATTCATGGCGGAATAGGCTCCAAGAAGAAGTTGCTGACCAGTTTGACCTTTAGCATAAAAAGTTCTTGATACTAAAACTCCTCCAAATGATCTATTATCAAGCAACCCTCCGTAGTCTCTGGCAAATGGCACTCCCTGAGCAACACACTGATCTATAATGTTAGCCGAAACCTCTGCCAAACGGTGAACATTTGCTTCTCTGGATCTATAATCTCCCCCTTTAATTGTATCGTAAAAAAGACGATAAGTTGAATCTCCATCGCCCTGATAATTTTTTGCAGCATTGATCCCTCCTTGGGCAGCTATAGAATGGGCTCTTCTTGGAGAATCCTGAAAGCAAAAAGTTTTTACATTATATCCTAATTCTGCTAGAGTTGCTGAAGCTGATGCTCCTGCTAGTCCAGTTCCTACAACAATAACATCAATTAACCTCTTATTTGCAGGGCTAACTAAATTTATATTACTCTTGTGATTTATCCATTTATCTGAAAGAGGCCCTTTTGGTGTTTTTGAATCTATTTTTGACATAACTTATCCATTTAAATGATGAAATATTGCAATAAAAACAAATCCTAATGGGATTATCAATGAAAAAGCTATTGTAAACTTTTTTATTCCTGTCATAAATTTATTATTAAAACCCACAGATTGAAAAGCAGAGCTAAATCCATGGTATAGATGAAGAGCTAAAAAAATAAATGAAATACAATATATTCCAACTCGAATTGGACTATGAAATTTATGAACTAGTTCGTTATAATATCGATTAGGATCATCAGGTAAAAATTCCACATATTTATATTTTATTTCTGGAATCCAAAAATCATAAAAATGTAAAATCAAAAAAGATAAAATCACTAATCCAGAAATAATCATATTTCGAGATGCCCAGTTTGCATTTTCTGAACCTTTGAATGAAACATAACTATTTAATCTTGCTTTTTTATTTTGAATTTCTAAAACAAATCCCATAATAAAATGAAAAACTACTCCAAAAATCAAAATTGGTTGCAAAATAAACTGAACTAAAGGGTTTGTTCCCATAAAATGAGATAAATAGTTAAAAGTTTTTTCACTAAAAACAGATGTAATATTTATTGTAAAATGCTGAGCTAAAAAAATAACCAAAAACAAACCGGAAAGTGCCATGGCAATTTTTTTTGCTATAGATGATAAATACATAGAAATTACATTAAGCTTTTCGTTACAAAATTAAGTCAGAATGACTAGATGACCAACCTCTATTAGTAATTTTATTTATATCATAATCTAAAGGCCTTATTTAGAGTTAAATTAAAACCTGTTATCTTAGCCAACAAATAATTTAAAATGAGATACACTCCTATCCCGTCAATTATTTATAAAAAAAATAGGGTGAATTTTTCAAAAAACATTAATTCCTTAGGTCTGGCTGTTTTTAATTCTAACGATATTTATCCAATAAGTGCAGACAGCACTCTTCCTTTTTCTCAACATAGAGATATTTTCTATTTAACAGGTATTGATCAAGAAGAAACGATATTATTAATTTTTCCAGAGTCAAAAAATCCAAAATACAAAGAAATTTTATTTATAAGAGAAACGAATGATCACATTGCAGTATGGGAGGGTGAAAAATTAACTAAAAAAGAAGCAAAACAAATTTCAGGAATTGAAACTATTTTATGGATCTCAGAATTTGAAGAAATATTTCATGAATTATCTACGGAATCAGAAATCTTCTATTTTAATACAAATGAACATTATAGAGCTTCTGTTGAAACTCAGACTAGGGAGGACCGCTTCATTTTATGGGCAAAAAATAAATACCCTGCTCATAAAGTTGCAAAAAGTAATCCATTTCTGCAAAAACTAAGATCGATTAAATATTCAGAGGAAATTAATCAAATTCAAACGGCCTGTAATATAACAGAAAAGGGTATCCGAAGAATATTAAAGTTTATCAAACCAGGAGTATGGGAATATGAAATTGAAGCTGAATTAGCTCATGAATTTATTAGAAATAAGTCAAAAGGATTTGCGTATAGTCCAATTATCGCAACAGGAAAAAATGCTAATATTCTTCATTATATTGAAAATAACAAACAATGTAAAGATGGAGAATTAATTCTTTTAGATGTTGCAGCTGAATATGGAAATTATTCAAGTGATTTGACAAGAACATTCCCGGTATCTGGACGTTACAATAATCGACAAAAAGAGGTCTACAAGTCAGTATTGAAAGTCAAAAATGAAGCCACTAAGCTTTTAATTCCAGGGGCTTACTGGAAAGAATATCATATTGAAGTTGGTAAGCTAATGACTTCAGAATTATTATCTCTTGGATTAATTGACAAAGCTGATATTCAAAATCAAACAAATGAGTTGCCTGCTTATAAAAAATATTTTATGCACGGCACCTCCCACCATATGGGCCTTGACACCCATGACTATGGAATTTTGACTGATCCTATTAAACCTAATATGGTTTTCACTGTTGAGCCTGGAATATATATTCCAGAAGAAGGTTTTGGGATAAGATTGGAAGATGATGTGGTTGTTCAAAAATCTGGGGATCCAAAAAATTTAATGCAAAAAATTCCAATTGAAATTGAAGAGATTGAAGAGTTGATGAATAATAATTAGTGACAACCACAATCTGGACCACATCCTTCATCCGGCTTTTTTATTAAAAGCTTTTTAATTAAAAATCTTATTGAAAATAAAAGACATATTACAACTAAAAAAATTTGAAAAGCTTCCATTTATGAAAGTATTTGATATGCTGTTAGTGAAGCAAGGTATGCAATTATTGTCATAAATGATAATTGAACTATCGGCCATTTCCATGAATTAGTCTCCTTCCGAACAACTGCTAATGTACTCATACATTGCATTGCGAATGCATAAAACAAAAGCAACGAAATTCCTGTTGGAAAATCAAACATTGGCTTACCATTTAATTTAGTTTCAGTTCTCATCTTTTCTTTAATAGTTAAATCATTGTCTTGACCTACACTGTATATTGTTGCTAATGTTCCAACAAAAACTTCTCTTGCTGCAAAAGAAGTAATAAGTGCTATCCCTATTTTCCAATCATATCCTAGTGGACTAATAATTGGAGTAATAGATTTTCCCATGATTCCAATATATGAATGCTCAAGTTTGAATGATCCAATTTCATATTCTAATTTTTGTTTTGACCATTCGGATGATTTTGGATTTAATTTTACGATTTGCTCAGCGTTTTCAATATTTTTTCCTGGTCCATAAGAAGCTAAGCCCCACAATATAATTGAAATAGATAAAATGATTTTACCAGCTTCAACAACAAATGATTTAACTTTTTCAATCACATTAAAAATAATATTTTTTAATGAGGGCATTTTATAATCAGGAAGTTCAACTATAAAATATTTTTTACTTTTTATTTTAAGAATTTTCGTTAGAATTGAAGATGAAATTAATGCCATTATAAATCCTAATAAATATAATCCCATCAAAGTAATTCCCTGAATATTGATTCCAAACCAACTCTTTTCAGGAATTACTAATGCAATAATTATTAAATAAACAGGGAGTCTTGCAGAACAAGTTGTAAATGGCGTTATCAAAATTGTGATAAGTCTTTCTTTCCAATTTTCAATATTTCTTGTTGACATTACTGCCGGAATTGCACAAGCTGTTCCTGAAATTAATGGGATTACACTTTTACCGCTTAATCCAAATTTTCGTAATCCTCTATCCATTAGAAAAACAACTCTACTCATATAACCAGATTGTTCCAAAATAGATATGAAAAGAAAAAGAAATGTGATTTGTGGAATAAAAATAACAACCCCTCCAATACCAGATATTATTCCCTGGGAAAGTAAATCTGTAAAAATTCCAGGAGGAAGAGTTTTATTAATAAAATTACTGAAAGAAGAAAAACCAGAATCTATGTAATCCATTGGATAACTACTCCAATTATATATAGACTGAAACATTAAAAGAAGTACAAAGAAAAAAATTATATATCCCCAAAATTTATGAATCAAAACTCTATCAATGCGACTTCGTAGATCTTTTGCTTTATTAATATCGATGTTGTAGGTTGATTTTAATATTTCATTGATTATTTGGTACCTTTTTATTATCTCTTTTTGCTGAATCCTAGCTAAATTATTTTTAGAAATCGTTGAGAGTTTTGTAATTTTTTTGCTAATTGCATCCGTTTTGACAAAATTAATATCTTGAGTTATATCAGTCCAAAGCTTATATAAGGATTCGTTTGAAAAAGACTTTTGTAGATTTTCAAAATATTTAAAATTAATTTTTTTTAAGTCTAGAAAAATTGATTTTGATAATCTTTTATATTTAATTAAAGAATCTTTAAGAATATCAAATCCTTCATTTTTTTTTGAACTAATTAAAACAATCTTAGTATCTAACTTTTTTTCTAATTTTATTATGTCAATTTCTATCCCCTTTCTAATCATGATATCAGACATGTTAATCGCTAAAATAGTAGGTATTTGTAGATCTTTTACTTGGCTAAATAATAATAAGTTTCTTTTCAAATTTTCAACATCTGCTATCACCAAAGCTACATCAGGGTAGTCCCGACTTTTTTTATCCATTAATATTTGAAAAACAATACTTTCATCTAAAGAAGTGGCATTAACACTATAAGTTCCCGGCAAATCAATTATACGGGCTTTATTAATTTTATCCAAACTACAATTCCCCTCCTTTTTTTCAACAGTTGTTCCAGGATAATTTCCTACTTTTTGATTTAATCCTGTTAATAAATTAAATACAGATGTTTTTCCAGTATTAGGATTACCAATTAAAGCAACATTAATAGAGTTTATCATATTATTTGATCAGATCAATATAAATTTTTGATGCTAAATCTTTTCTTAATGCTAAGTGAGTTCCATTCACTTTAAGATAAATAGGATCATTATAGGGAGCCAAATAAAGAACTTCAATTTCAATTCCAGGAAAACAACCCATTTCAATCAATTTCATTGGCAAATTAGTACTTTCAAATTCATTAATGATTCCCTTTTCCCCTGGGACTAATTTGTCTAAAGACTTCATAGTTGTTATTGTTTCAAAGAAACAAAAATAGTTATTTTTTATCTCTTGAATAAAAGATTTAATCTATAGAATATTCCAATTTAAGAATTGATATGTCTTCATTAATTTTTGTCATATCCTCTCGAATAGTTCCATCATAAAACCCCCTAATTCTTCTATCAGGATCAACCAAAATAAAATTTTCAGTATGAATCATGGTATGTAAATTCTGGTTACTATTTGTTTTAACTGCTAAATAGGATTTTCGTGCCAAATCATAAATTTCTTTTTTTGATCCAGTAACTAAGTGCCATTTTTTATCCATTACCCCTTTTTCGACTGCATATTTTTTTAATTGAGCAACTGTATCAATTTTAGGTGTAACAGAATGTGATAAAAGTAAAACATTTGGATCATCAATAAATTGATTTTGAAGTATCTTCATGTTTTCAGTCATAATTGGACAAATCGACGGACAAGTTGTAAAGAAGAAATCAGCAACATAAATTTTATTTTTAAAGGTATTATGGGTAACCCATTTATTGTTTTGATTTTTTAACTTAAAATCAGATATTTTGTGAAGTTTTTTAATATGCTGAAGACTACTATCTACAAGCTCAAAATTAACCATTGCAGGATTATAAATTGGTAGGATTTTTGTGGGCTTTAGGGCATTGTAAAACAGCATCAAGATTATTAGACATATAAAAGAAAATATGAGTAAAAATTTTTTGTACTTAAAAAGAAATTGATTCAATTTTTATTAATTAATTAACCACTTGTCAAAGATAAATAAAAGCTTAAGGCTTTTACTAATATAAAATAATATTTGAGGCTTTTGTTATCAAATAAAAACACTAATTTTGGGCGCAAAATAATTTTTATGAGTTTGTTTTTAATAAAAGGTTTCCAACTAATTTTAAGTCTTTCTATTCTTATTATTCTTCATGAATTAGGACACTTCATTCCTGCAAGATTGTTTAAAACAAGAGTAGAGAAATTCTATTTATTTTTTGATATTAAATTTTCTTTATTTAAGAAAAAAATTGGGGAAACAGTTTATGGAATTGGATGGCTTCCATTGGGAGGTTACGTTAAAATAGCTGGAATGATTGATGAAAGTATGGATACTGAATATTTAAATAAAAAGCCAGAACCATGGGAATTTAGATCAAAACCTGCTTGGCAAAGATTAATTATTATGCTTGGAGGAATTACCGTTAATTTTATTCTTGGTTTTTTAATTTACATGATGGTTGCTTTTATTTGGGGTAAAACTATTATTACAAATGATGACTTGCCTTCAGGTTATGAAGTAGCTGATATGATGAAACCCTATGGTTTTCAAGATGGAGACAAAATTTTAGAAGTTGATGGTAAAACTCTAGAAAATATAATCGATATTTCTAAATATCTATTTTTAAGAAATGTTTCAACTGTCAAAGTTGAGCATTATAATGGTAAAAAAGAAGTTTTAAATATTCCAGAAAACATTGGTAAACAAATGTTTGAATCTGGTAATATGATGCCATTTACAGCTTTAATTCCTCCTAAGATTGATTCAATAGAGCCAAGTTCCCCTGCTCAAAAAGAAAATTTAATGTCTGGAGATTTAATTGTTTCTGTGAATGGGAATCCAATTCTCAAATGGCAAGATTTTACAAAATTAGTCAAAGAAATTTCTTCAAAAACTATTGACCTTAAAATTAAAAGAAAAGATAGGTTTTTAACTAAAACTATTAATTTAAGAGATGATAATACAATTGGAGTAGGGCTAATGGTTCCAAAAATTACTCCAACTAAATTAAATTTTACAATTTTGGAAAGTATCTCAAGGGGGTATGATAAAGCTTATTGGACTCTTATTGATTATGTATCTCAATTCAAATATGTGTTTTCCAAAAAGGGAGCATCTCAACTTGGAGGATTCGGCGCTATAGGAAGTCTATTCCCTCCTAAATGGGATTGGCAAGGGTTTTGGGAAAGCACTGCCTTGATATCAATAATTTTAGCTTTTATGAATTTACTTCCAATTCCTGCTCTTGATGGTGGTCATGTTATGTTTCTGCTTTATGAATTAATTTCAGGAAGAAAGCCAAATGATAAGTTTATGGAATATGCTCAAGTATTTGGATTTCTTCTTTTAATGTCATTAGTACTTTATGCTAATGGAAATGATCTTTATAAAGCAATTTTTCAATAACATTAAATATTTTACTTGTAATATGCAATTAAAATATTAACTTTAGGAAACTTAAATTAATTAAAATGAAAAAAATATTTATTCCGCTTTTAACATTTCTTTTCATTAGCAATGTTAATTCACAAATTATACAACAAAGACTTCTAAAGGTTGACCCTGCTGATGTTTCTAAATTTGAAGCAGCAGTAGCAAAAAAAACCAAGATGTACAATGGTAAAGATGGACAGGCAAGATGGGTAACTTTTCAGATTATGACTGGAAAAAACGCATATCATTATGTAAGAATGCAGATAGCTCAATCTATGTCTGAATTTGATAATATTGATACTCAAGGAAACTCATTCTGGCAAAAAACTGTTGGTCCGCTTCATGAATCTGAAGGGAATAGTATTTGGAAAGTCAATTCGGAAATGACTTATAATCCTAAAACACAAAAAAGATTAAATCACAGAAGAGTTATTTTTTATAATATAAAACCCTCTGGTCTAAAAGATTTTTGGAGATTTAGAGATCGGTCTAAAAAAGTTTGGGAAGAAACCGGCTATGAAAATAGAGTTGGTGTTATGAATTGCGTATCCGGATGTAATAGTAACTGGGTTCAAGTTAGATTCCACCACAAAGATTTTGCAGGTGAAGATCAAGATTGGTCAACAAGACCGGAATTTAACAAAAAATATAATGAATTATTTGGAGAAGGATCTTTGGATGAAGATTTGGAAAGGTTTAGAAAGTCTTTAATGGATGATGGAAGAAGAGTCCGTCATCACAAGAGAATGCCCGAACTTAGCTCTCCATGGAACTAGATTGTGACCAAAATTATAAAGATCTTTTACAAAATAAAAGATCTTTATAATTGTTTTTCTAAAAATCTTTCTGCTTCATTTAATAGATTAGATTTTTTTTCTGAATTCATTTTATCAAATGTGCTAATTAACATCCTCATTCTTGGATTTTTTAGAAAAAACTCTCTGTGCTTATCCATGAACCTCCAAAATAAACCATCCCATTTTAGTTGCCAATCTCCTTTTTTATAATTACTCATTTTTAACAAATAATTACTGCTTGATATATAGGGTTTGGTTGACATCAAACCTCCATCACTAAATTGACTCATTCCGTAAACATTTGGAACCATAACCCAGTCATAAGAATCAATAAACATTTCCATAAACCATTTATAAACTTCATCAGGATCAAACTCACATAAAACCATAAAATTTCCGAGCACCATTAATCTTTCAATATGATGACAATATCCAGTTTCATTTATTTTTTTAATTGTTTCATCAATTGGAAGGATTCCAGTAGTTCCAGAATAAAAATTGGCTGATATTTTTTTATTAAAGTTCCAAAAATTTGTTGTTCTTTCTTGAACCCCTTTGGCTATATATACTCCCCTAATAAATTCTCTCCATCCAATAACTTGTCTAATAAAACCTTCCACAGAATTTAAGGGAATATCCTTGTTTTTATAATAAAAAATTGCTTTTTCTATTACTAAATTTGGTGACAAAAGTCCACTATTTATTAATGGACTTAATAGACTATGATTCAAAGAAACCTGATCATTAACAATTGCATCTTCATAAGACCCAAAATCTCTAAATCTATTTTTAAGAAAATCGTCAAACCACTTTTCTGCATCATAATGACTATTCGGATATAGAAAACTCTCATTTAAAGTTCCGTGATTTTTACTAAAATGTTTTTTGACGTAAGTAATTCCTTCTAAAAAATAATTATTTTTTTTTGGAAAACTTATTTTTGGGGGAGATAAGTTATTTGGATACTTTTTTCTGTTTATCATATCAAAAGACCATTTCCCTCCAATAGGATTTGAATTTTCATCGATTAAAATATTTAACTTTTTTCTCTGACTAATGTAAAATGTTGAATGAAAGAACTTCTTTTTTGATGGATTAAAAAAATCAAAAAGATCATTTTTATTATTCAAAAAAAGAGGAGATTCGTGTTTATTGAATTCTATTTTATTTTTAGACAATAGACTATCTATTCTTCTATTTAAAAGATAATCCTCGGGATCATAATATTCTATTTTTTTAATTCCTTTTTTCAACAAAAAAGGAATTAAATTTCTAATATCAGAAAGCTTATTTGTTGAATCAATATAATTTACCTTGATTCCGGTTTTATTTAAATAATCAGAATAGTATTTCATTGAAGATCTATGGAATAATATTTTTTGCTTATGAAAATTATATTGTTTAAAAAACAGAAACTCTTCAACAAGAAAAACTTCATTTTGTTTTTTTAAAATGAAAGAATCTTTAAAAAGTTGATTGGGAAAAATTATACTACATGTCGATTTCATATTGTTTATTTAACCATAGATTTTGGAAATTTTTTTTTGGATCATATCTTTCAGCCTGAAGTTTTGGATTAAATATTCGGTTTTTTATTGGATCATTTCCAACTCCAGAATTATACATCCAATTTCCATAATTACTATGTACATCATAATCTATTAACATGGACTCAAAATAGGATGCTCCAACTCTCCAATCAATTAAAAGATTTTTTGTTAAATATGATGAAACATTTTGTCTCCCCCTATTACTCATCCATCCAGTTTCTTTCAGCTCTATCATATTTGCATTAATAAAAGGATTTTTTGTTTTGCCATCAATCCAGCTTTTAATTATTTCTGGATTTTTTTTCCACTGTTGATTTTCTGAATCAATCCCAGATAACTTAAAAATATTATTCTTATGTTTCATTGAAATATACTTAAAATAATCTCTCCACATTAATTCAAAAACAAGCCAATATGTAGATTGATTTTTTAAAATTTCTTTTTCAAATCTTTTTACTTCCCAATAAACCTGTCTTGCAGATATCGATCCATTTGCTAGCCATGCAGACAATTTAGAACTATAGTCACATTTCAAAAGACCATTTCTTGTTTTTTTATAAAAGGCCAATTTTTTAGATTTCCAAAAGTAATAATTAATTCTATCTAACGCAGACAAAGCCCCGCCCTTGAATGGGAAAGCACTGTTTTTATTAATAGAAAAAAATTGAAGGTTAAAATCTTTCAATGAAGGAACTTTATAATCTTTGTCAATAAGGTTTGATTTTTGAAATTTTTTAGGATAATCATAGCATTCTCTGACTTTAACTTTTTTTTCTATTTGTTTTCTAAAACTTGAAAAAACCTCCGGGATGTTTTGTGTTTTTATTTCTATGTCATCTGGATGAAATAAAAATTGATCAAAATCTGATATAAAGTTTAATTCATCAGAGAATTTATCAATTATTTTTTTTTCTGTTTTCTCTTCATCGGCAGTCCATTCTTTTTGATAATATATATACTTTATATTTTGGTTTTTTATATGTTTTATCAAGCCATCAGATGATTCTGAATTATCAATAATTAAAGAAATATTCAAATTATTTAATTCTTGTTTTAATTCTTTAACAGTCTCAATTAAAAACTTTGCTCTAAACTTTTCTGTCCTTATAAAGCCCCATCTATCTTTCTTAAAAAAATTAGAATCAAAATTATAATATGCAATTATATTATTATGAGCTTTCGAAGCTTTGAATAAAAGCTTATTATCAGATATTCTTAGATTATTTCTAAACCAAACTAACGCTTTTTGATTCTGCATTTTTTACTACAATAAACCACCGATTCCCAGTTTGTTTTCCATTTTTTTCTCCATTTAAATTTTAAATTACATACTGGACATTTTTTTTCTGGAAAATTCCTTTTTAAAATTCTTTTCAAAAATTCATAAGTGTTAATGAAATGATACAAATATATATTATGTGTAATTTAATTAAAACTTAATTAAAGAAGCATTTATATTTTTATATATTTAAATTTCATATTTTAGTTACAATGAATAAATTTCTATTATTTTTTATATTTATTTACTCCGTTTCATTTTCACAGACATCCAATTCACCTACAGTTGAAACAATTGATAATGATTTTTCCAAAAATTTAATCACTCGAAATATCAAAATTATTGATGTTAGAACTCCCAAAGAATTTAATAATGGGCATATTCCTAATGCAACTAATATTGATATTAAGTCTTCTGATTTTATGACTAAAATTTCTAATCTTAATAAAAAAATTCCTTATTTAATTTATTGCAAATCAGGTAATCGAAGCGGAAAAGCATCAGCTATAATGGACTCCTTAGGGTTTTCAAAAATTTATGACCTAAAAGGCGGGTTTTCTAAATGGAGTTTAGAAAACAAAAAATAAATTAAAAGTATATTTCTTTAGCTACTTTGAAAGTATTCAAATGAGCCTCTACAATTCGGTTTATATTTTCTGAATAACCCCCTCCCATACTACATTGAATTGGAATCTGTTTATTTTTGCATACAGAAAAAATATATTTGTCTCGCTCTTTACATCCATCTAAAGTCAAAGATAATCTTCCTAATTTATCAGTTTCAATAACATCAACACCTGATAAATAAAAAATAAAATCAGGTTTAACCTTTTTAATTAGCATTGGCAAAGTATTTTTTAAAATAGCTAAATATTCTTTATCTGTGGTATTATCTTTAAGACCTATGTCTAAGTCACCATTTTCTTTCTTAAAAGGATAATTTTTTTCTCCATGCATTGAGAATGTAAAGACCATATCATTTGATTTAAAAATTGAAGCAGTGCCATTTCCTTGATGAACATCTAGATCAATTATTAAGATTTTTTTTATTTCAAAATTTTTTAAAAGATAGCTTGCTGCTATTGCTTGGTCATTTAAAAGACAAAAGCCTTCTCCTTTATTAGTAAAAGAATGGTGTGTTCCACCTGCTATATTCATTGAAATTCCTTGATTTAAAGATTTCACTGCGCCTTCAATAGTTCCTCCTGTAATTAAAAATTCTCGATCAATTAAATCTTTCGACAATGGAAAGCCAATTTTTCTAATCTCATGTTTGCTTAGATTTAAATTTTTTAATTTTAAAACATATTCCCTATCGTGAACATTGATTATATCGTTTAAATTTGGATATGAAGGAGAAAAAAAATTCTCCTGATTTGATATTCCCTCAGCAATCAATTTAAGTGGCAATAATTCATACTTATCCATAGGAAATCTATGTCCTTTGGGAAGATTCAATTTATAAGACTTGTGATAAGCTATAGGAATGGTGTTCTTCATTTCTAAAACTAGAAATCCGTTATAAAGTTATGAAAGTTTATATTTTCTCAACCCTCTAGTAAATTCTCCATCTTGAATTGAAGAGAGTTTTATAATATTATTTAAATTACAAATTGGATCAACTATAATGTTTTTGTGAAGGTCTTCATACAAATCAACGTCAACTTCTTTTCTATTACTTAATGCTTCAAATAATTTTGAAGACTTAATTTTATTTTTCCATCTATTTTCTATTTTCCCTTCGAAAACTTTTGCTTTTGAACCACTTCCATAACTAATAAATCCTATTTTTTGATCAATTAATTCTATATTTTCATTGTAAGCATTATTTAGCAAACTTAATAATGACATAAATATTGATGCAGTATACATGTTCCCAATCTCAGAAGAGGCAATTTCTCCCGGAGCAATTCGAGAATTAACAAACTTTAAATACAGCTCTGACTTAGATGCAGATTTAACCCAAGCTTCAATATCATTACTTGATCCAATTTCTTTTTTGAGTTTTTCTATAGACTTGTTTTTTTCAAGCCATGAAATCCATTTTTCGACCAACATTCTTCTTCCATGAAATGCATAAGGAAGGTGAAAAATAAAATGATCCCATTCATCATAAACATTTACTTTCTTATAATCTAGAAAATTATCCAAAGCTTCAAAGATTCTTTCTTGATAACTCTTATTGGAATATTGACCTTCAAAAATAGGTTCTTCTTTGTGAATTTCAAAATTAGCATTAGAAGATGACCAAAATTCAGACTGATTATTATTAAATAAATCTTCCAATTCATTATCTGACAAATTTTTACCAAATAGATTGGCTGTCTCCTTTAAAACTTGTTTTTTATTATAAACTCTCCTAGGCTTATAGAAATCGCCTATGCTTTTGGTGGCTACCCCCCAATTGTTAGTAAGAGAAATAATGCTTGGATTTTCTGAAACTAATAAAGCAACTGATCCTGCTCCTTGGGTGTATTCCCCAGTAGACTCTAATTCATATTTTGCCAGATCAGATGCGATTATTATTGCTTTTCTATTACTCCCATTAATTACCCAATCATTACAATTTTGTAAGGCATCAACTGCACCTACACATGCAAAAGTAAGGTCAACTACATCACAATTTTTAAAACATCTTATACCATATTTCTCTTTTAAAATTTCTTCTAAAATTTCAATTACATATGTCGAAGTAGGTTTTGATCCATCTAACCCACTTTCTGTACCCAAATAAATTCGTCCAATCTCTCTTGGGTCAATATTATTTGAATTAATTAAATTTAATAGTGCATTTGCAGCAAAAGAAGCGGTGTCTTCATCAGAATCAGGAATAGACATTCGGTTTAGTCCAAGTCCTTTATTAAGTTTTTCATAAGAAATATCTCTTTTATTTGCTAATTTTTCCAAATCCACAAAAAGTTTTGGAACATAAAAAGATATAGCATCAATACCTGTTTTTTTCATTTTTTATGATAATGGTATCCCTCTAAGAAGTGATTCCGCAAACATAGACATAAAAAAAAGTTAAAGCAAAACAATTGTATCAATTTTGACATAACATTTATAAAGATCTTCAATGTAATTTAAAAAAATTCCAGATTTCATTAAATGAGATATTTCTAGCTTGATTATCATTCCATCCATGACCAGTCTCCAAGGCAATTAAATATTTAATTTGATGATCATCATCACATTTTGAATATGTAAATGAATTTAATACAGTATTTCCCCACTCTAAGCTTTCCTCTATAAAATTATTTGAACAATTAAATTGATTGACCCAGTTTAAAGCGCTATTTTCAGCAGACATGAATTCTCCTACAGGAGATTTTCCTCCATTAAGTGGGATCATTTGATCTACTTCACCACTTACCTGAAATACAGATAAGCTTTTGCTTGCATTTATGTTACCAATTGTAATCAATTGTTGACTAAAAAGTGAAGCTATTGCATTAAAATGAGTAGTTCTCTTTCCTAACAAATTAACCATCCCCGATCCATTAGAAAACCCAATAGCATAAACTTTATTAATATTGATTTCAGAATATTTTTTCAACTCTTCCATTATAAGATTAACAAATTCTACATCATCAGCATTTGTATCCTCATTTCCCAAATTCCAAAAACCAGAATCGCCATCAGCATTATTAGAATGACCATTTGGATAAACTCCAATAAACTCTCCCGTTTCTATTAATTGGTTTAAATTCCAGTTGTTTAAACCCTGACGTGCATTTCCTCCTGCTCCATGAAAAACAAAAACAATTGGATATATAATTGATTGATCAAAATTAACTGGTGTTTTTATGTAAACAACCCTCGAAACAAATTTACCATCAATATTTTGATCAATAAAAATTTTATTTACACCAGAAATCAATTGAGTTGATAAAAAATCTTGCTCATTTAAATTTTTATTTTTATGGCATGACAAAAAAACTAAAAATAAAAGGAAATAAATTGGAATTTTAAGATCTAACATTTTTAATTTTTTATTTAAAAAAATAGAGTTGAAATTTGAAAAATCATATTGACTTTAGCAGTCCTCCATCAATTGGAATTGCTGTTCCATTAATATATGCAGCTTTATTTGATGCTAAAAATGATATTAAATATCCATATTCCTCAGGCTTACCAAGACGTCTAACTGGAACCATTTTTTTCATTTCTGAAAGAACTTTAGATTGCGGAATATTTAAACTTTTTGCTTTAGCCTCATTTAATTGAGCTATTCTTTCGGTATCAAAATATCCAGTCAAAATACTATTTACCGTTATCCCTTCTAATGCTACGTCGGAGGAAAGGCTTTTTGCCCATGTAACTATTGCTGATCGAATAGTGTTAGATAACACTAAGTAATTTAAAGGCTCTTTTACAGAAACAGAAGCAATATTTATTATTCTTCCCCATCCTTTACTTTTCATGTGAGGTATTACTAAAGAAGTCGTAAATACAATATTTTTAAATAAAAGGTCAAACGCTTTTTGATAATCTTCAATTGATTTAGAAATTGAGTTTCCAGCAGGTGGCCCTTGAGTATTATTAATTAGTATATCTATTTTATGTTTTTTTAAAAATCCCTCAATTCTAATTTTAAATTCATTAAAATTAGAGAAATCTACCTCTAAAAAATGGTGATTTTGACCGCTTTTTGAAGGAAGTGTATCAATAATATTTTTCATTTTTAACTTATCTCTTGCCATTAGACAAACTGAAGCTCCTGAATGTGCCAATTGTTTAGCAACTGCTAATCCAATTCCTTTTGAACTACCTCCAATTAATGCATTTTTACCTTTTAATGATATTTCCATTTATTATTTATATTCTTCTCTAACTGGACTAAAAACATCCATGACCTTACACTTTGTCAATGCTTTTCCTGAATGATAAACATTTGAAGGAATAACAACAACTGATCCTGGTCCATAAATTAATGTTTTTCCATCCAAAGTAAATTCAAACTTTCCTTCAACTACATTCATTATTTGCTCATGAAAATGCTTGTGTTCTGGAACTATCGTCCCTTTTTCTACATCCCAAAATGCCCAACTAATCTTATCACCATGAATTATTTTACCCTTCAATCCAGGAAAAATTTCTTTAGAACTAATTTGTTTTAAATTCATTATTTATAATTAAAATTATTCGATGTTAAAATGAATAATTAACCTCAATTTACTTATAAATTAAGATTTTGGACTTTTAAATAAAAACTTATTAATCCAAAAATTTGAAAACCATAAATGTTTTCCAAACATATTGTTTTTAACAGGGGTGTTTTTGACTGTATACCATTCTATTCCATTTAATACCGATTTCAAGTAATTCTTAAGCATTGGATTTATAACTAAATAAAATAAGGGTAAATATAAAACCTTGGGAAGTTCTTCAAATAGATATGGATAAACTCTTATGGTTAAATAAGTAAATCTATTTTTTGATTCAATTTCCCAATCAACTTTAGATGTTTTTTCAATGGCCTCACCAATTAATAATGAATAGCCTTTATTTTCATTCCACAAAATAAATTCTCTCTCATATCTGAGACCATTTAAGTATACCAAAATATCTTTATGGTGATCTTTATTCCAAACTAAAATTTCATTTTTTTTACAAAATGGATGTACTAAATTAAGATGACCCGGGGAAGAAATTAATTTCCAAAGATTTTCAGCAGATGTGCTTATTTGTTTTTTATAGCTGACACTTTTCCTCAAATTCTTATTATGTTTAAATTATAGTTAAAAAACTCTATTTAAGTTGTAAATAATAAATTTATATATAATATTTGATTGACTATTTAATTTTTAATCATTAATTCTAAAATTAATAATATATGTTAAAAAAATCAGATTATTTGTTATTGGGTGCTGCATTCTTTAGTTTTTGTTTATCTGTAGGGTTATGGTTTTCTGGACAACAAGACGAAGGTTTATATGTAGGAATTTGGGTGCCATCAATTCTTGCAGCAGGCGGATACTTTAAACAAGTTTTAAATCAAAAATAATATGGGGGTAGCCATAATCTTTTTTATTGGATTTTTAGTATTTGGCACAGTGATTTCATCTTTTATTCTAGCTTTTGGGGAAAATAAATCTAAAAGAGATTATTCTGAAAGAGCAGATACCTTAGATTATGATGGTGGTGGAAATTGGGGCAGAATACCTCCTAATAAAGAAAAAAAATAAGTCTAATCTTTTTAAATAATTATAAAAATGATTCATTCATCTGAAAGTGAAATCCCTAATGAATTCAAAGTCAATCCTATAAAGTGTGATAAATATCTTATTAATGGAGAATTAAAAGAGTGGAAGGGTAATACTAGTGATGTTTTTTCATCAATAAGGACTCTTGATGCTGATGGAAAATTAAACCCTACTCTTCTTGGTTCAATTCCTGATATGGAAACTAAAAGTGCTCTTGAAGCCCTAAAGGCTGCTGAAAATGCTTATGATCGTGGAAAAGGATTATGGCCTACTATGAAAGTGTCTGAAAGACTTAAGTGTATGGATAATTTTGTTAAAAGGATGCAAAAGCATCGAGAAATCATAGTTAAACTATTGATGTGGGAAATCTGTAAAAATAAAAATGATTCATATAAAGAATTTGATAGAACAGTAGACTACATAAATGATACAATTGAAGCTTATAAAAATTTAGATCGTAAAAGTGCTCGTTTTGATAAAGAAGGAGGAGTTTATGCTCATATAAGAAGAAGCCCCTTAGGTGTAATTTTATGTTTAGGACCATACAATTATCCTCTAAATGAAACTTTTTGTCTTTTAATCCCAGCAATTATTATGGGAAATACTGCAATTTTTAAACCTGCTAAGCATGGTGTTTTGTTGATTTATCCATTACTTAAAGCTTTCCAAGAAAGTTTTCCTCCTGGAGTAGTAAATATTTTATTTGGAAGAGGACGAAAAATTGCTACTCCAATAATGAGAACTGGGGCCATTGATGTTCTCGCTTTAATTGGGCATAGTAATTCAGCCGTATCACTCCAAGATGAGCATCCTAAAAAAAACAAATTGAGGCTTGTTCTTGGTCTTGAAGCAAAAAATCCAGGGATTATTCTTCCTGATGCTGACATTGAACATACAGTTAAAGAATGTGTCTCAGGGACTTTATCATATAATGGACAAAGATGTACTGCGCTAAAAATTTTATATGTTCATGAATCAATAATTGATGAATTCAATAGAAAATTTTCTGAAAAAGTTGATGGTCTAAAATATGGAATGCCTTGGGATAATGAAGCTTTCTTAACCCCTTTACCTGAGCCTAGTAAACCTAATTATATTCAAGAACTAATAGAAGATGCGAAAAAGCATGGAGCAAAAATTATTAATAAAAAAGGTGGAGAATTGTCAGAAAATTATTCTTTTCCAGCCATTGTTTATCCTGTAAATAATAAAATGAAGATTTATCATGAAGAGCAATTTGGTCCAGTTATTCCAATTATTTCATATAAAGATATTAATGAACCATTAAATGCTATGGCTGACACAGATTATGGTCAACAGGTTAGTCTTTTTGGTAAAGATGTTCGAAAAATTGGACCATTAATAGACGCTTTAGCTAATTTGGTATGTAGAGTTAATCTTAACTCAGCATGTCAAAGAGGGCCTGACGTTTATCCTTTTACAGGAAGAAAAAACTCTGCAGTTAGCACATTAAGTGTTTATGATGCCCTTCGTTCTTTTTCAATAAGAACTTTTGTGGCTTCAAAAGATACTCCTTACAATAATGAAATTCTTGAAAATTTATTAAACTCTAACGAATCTAATTTTGTAACCACAGAGTATTTACTTTAACTTTTACAATTTTTAATTTAGATATTGGATTATATACTATTACTATTTTGAAGTTATATTTGTGAAATAATTTAATGTAAAAAATGAAAAAACTATACTTTTTAATCTTATTATTTGTTGGATGT
>CEQN01055661.1_pt1 | contig 23049 bp, 25 predicted proteins | sample 427011 | NCBI WGS metagenome assembly CEQN01 (sample SAMEA2621277, study PRJEB7988) | marine metagenome | biome: marine biome (ENVO:00000447); feature: deep chlorophyll maximum layer (ENVO:xxxxxxxx); material: "saline water (ENVO:00002010), including plankton (ENVO:xxxxxxxx)" | depth 120 m
TTTATTCTTTCCTTTTTTTGCTAATCAATTACATCAAAAACATCTTTTAAAATCAGGATACCTAGGTTCAGAAAATGAAGATCAATAATATTAAAGAGAATAAATCTTTCCAAATTTTTATTTGTATAATGATGGGTTGTTTAATATTGTGGGCACATTTTTTTCTTGATAAAAGAAATAGTGAGGTAGAAGAAATAAGTAATAAAATTGAGAAAAATATAATATAATTTTCACTTGTTAAAAATTAATGGATAAATATTCTAATTCTAAATGGACTTCAGTTAATAAGATTTTTGGTTGGCGTCACTTTGAAGTTCGCAATATATTTAAAAAACTGAAAAAAATTGAATTATTTTCAGTTTGCGATAAAAGTATTAGCGTAATAATTAATATCGAAGAAATTGAAGATAAAGAAAAGTGGTTACCTGGATGGAAAGAGATAGTTTGAAAAGTAAACTATTAAAATTAGTAGCTTTACTTACATTGTCAATCTCATTTGGATTGAATTGTAATGAAGGAGAGTTGGATCTTGGATGGGGGGATTGTAATTTATTATTATCTTCTAATGAAAATCCGGGGTGTATGTCATCTGGATGTTATTCAATTGCTCAGACTACTTCTTTAAACTATTCTTATATTTATTTAGGACAATTATCTGAGGAAATCGGGAATTTAACCAATCTGAACTATATACACTTATCAGATTGTGGATTATCTGGGGTAATTCCATCTTCTATTGCTAGTTTATCTAATTTAATTTATTTGCAGATTTATGATAATGGAGTTGCTGAAAATTTCCCAGACTCTCTAGCTGTTCAAATTGATAGTAACCTCTCTGGAAGTATCCCACCTGAAATTGGGGATTTAATTAATCTAGAGTATATTGATTTTAGAGGGAATGAATTAGTGGGTGAAATTCCAATAGAGATTTCTTATTTAGAAAATTTAGTTAGTTTGAATTTTTCAGATAATCAATTATCTGGAGAAATTTCATTATTAATGAATTCAATAAATTTGACTAGTCTTTTATTAAGTAATAATGAGTTAACAGGTAACATCCCATCTAATATAGGAAGCTTGCAAGATTTAGATGTACTAGATTTGAGCTATAATCAATTTTCAGGTATCATACCTAATGAAATTGGTAATTTGGATTCATTGCTTTGGTTATCATTAAACAATAATCAGCTGCAAGGTTTTATCCCATCTGAAATAACTAATTTAGATAGAATTTATATGCTTAATCTATCGTTTAATAATTTAGAAGGTAGTATTCCTTTGAATATAGGTGGTATGAATTTGGCGTATTTATATTTAAATAATAACCAGCTATCAGGGATTATTCCATCAGAAATTGGAGAGCTAAATAATCTGAGTTATTTATTTTTAGGCCATAATCAATTATCAGGACAGATACCATCTGAAATGATTAATCTTGAATTATTATATTTAACTTTAAATGATAATGAGTTGTCTGGTGATATTCCTGAACAATTTTGTAATATTTATTCATTAGAATTATCAAATAATTACTTTTGTTCAGTGTATCCAGATTGCTTAAATACTGATCAGTTGGGGACCCAAAATTGCATAGAATGTCCAGGAAATAATGGTGATATTAATGATGATCAATCTCTTGATATCCTTGATATTATATTAATGGTAAATTGTGTAATTTTAAATAATTGCGATGAATGTTTGGATATAAATGATGATAATTCTATAGATATCCTTGATATTATTCTAATTCTTGAGATTATTTTGAATTGAAAATATGACTAATTACTTTAAATCAATTAATTTTTTTGACGATACAATCAATTTATCTTTTGCCTGTATATCAAATAAGTTAGATATATTTAAAGATACTGATAAGGCAAGTGAGATACTAGCTATTGATTCTAATAAAGTTACTATTCCAATTCAAGAGCATACAAATATAGTTAAATGGGTTACATCAAGTGGAGTACATAAAAGATGTGATGGCCTAGTTTCAAATATAAAATATAATATTATTTTATCATTAAGTGTTGCAGATTGTGTCCCAGTCTGTTTGTTTGACCCCATTACTGGGAATTATGCTTTGGTGCATTCTGGATGGAAAGGTACTTATCAAAAAATATCGGATAAGGCAGTTAAATTAATTTTAAATAAAGGGAGTAATATCCAAAATATATTAGTTTATCTTGGTCCATCCATATCAAATAAAAACTATGAAGTAGATATGGATGTCGCGAAGCTTTTTTCAAAAGATAGCTATACACTGAAAGGTGAAAAATATCTTTTAGATATTAAATCTCAGATTAAAGATGATCTAATAAAAATAGGTGTAAAATCAAAAAATATTAATTCATCTAAATTGTGTACATATGAGAATTTGAATTTGTGTAGCTATAGAAGAGATGGCCATAAAGCTGGAAGAATAATATTCTTCATGGGAGATTATGTTGGAAGAAATTAAAATAATTATATTAGGTGTTATTCAAGGAATTACAGAATTTCTACCCATTAGTAGCTCAGGACATATTGTTTTATTTGAGCATTTTTTTAATATGAATAAAAATAATATTGTTTTTGAAGTCGTCTTGCATTTTGGGACATTATTATCAATATTAATATTCTTTAGGAAAGATATCTATAGCCTATTGCGAGGAATCCTTAACTACGATAATGATAGCTTGAAATATGGATTTTATATATTAGTTGGAACTATACCAATTGTTATTGTTAGCTTGCTTGCTAAAAATGTTATTACATCAATTTTTTATATCCAGATTTTAATGTATACGTATATTGTTAATGCTATTATTTTATTTATAACAAAAGATATTAATGGTAATAAGAAAGTTGTGAGTATGAAGCTTGCTTTAGCCATGGGATTAGCTCAAATATTTGCTTTATTACCAGGTATTTCTAGAGCAGGAATTACCATCTGCACAGGACTTATATTAGGCTATCAGCAGCGTGAGGTAGCTAAATTTTCTTTTTTTATGGCAATCCCTGCATTAATAGGTGCTATGATTTTTGAATTAGATAGTATAATTAATAGTACTAACCAGGATTTTTTAATATTAATATTGGGATTCATGTCATCTATGATTAGTGGACTATTAGTTTTAGGGCTACTATTTAAGATATTGCAAACTAACAGGCTATGGATGTTCTCTTATTATTGTATATTAATTTGGTTCCTAATTCTATTTATTTTATAAAATGATAAAAAAATTAATTACGCCAGGTCAAACCCTAAGAAGGATAATTTCTAAAGAGATTGGCAATACATATATATTTTTAGGTGATGATTTTTTCTTTCAAGATATTATTATTAATGGCATAAAAGATAACTTTCTAATTGATAGTGGTGAAAAAGTCAATCTTATAATGGGTGTCGATAAAGAAGATGATATTTTAAATAATTTAAATATGAATTCTCTTTTTAATCAAAAGTCTATTGTAATTGTAAGAAATGCAAAAAAAATTAGTAATAAATTTCATTCTGAATTAATTGATTATTTCAAATCCCCATCATCTGATAAGGTCGTGATATTTGTTTATGACGATCCATATGTATCAAATAAATTTGTAACTAAGCTCTCATCATATTCTACATGTATAGATATGAGGACTCCATTTAAAAATAAGATGAAAGAATGGGTTTCTTATTATATTAAAACAAATAAAATTACAATTTCAAATCATCTTCTTGACCAATTAATAGAGGAATATGGAGATAATACAAAAAATGTAATAAATGAAATAGATAAGCTTAACATATACTCGAATGGTGATATAGATAGTATTTTAGATATAAATTTAAACAAGAAAGAAAATCAAGTTTGGAAATTAGTTGATGCTATCGGTCGAAGAAATATCCAGAAAAGCATAGAAATATATAGAAATTTACATAACAATAATGTCTCAATGATAAAAATATTAATTAATCTTTTAGACTTATTTAGAGAGCTTATTAACCAGAAAATAAATATTAGTTCTGGAAAGTTTGTTCGGAACAAAATTATTTTAAAGAACTTAAATCAGTATGAGCGTTATTTTTCTATTGATGAAATTTTAAATTGTATCAATTTATTGAGAGATTGCGATTTTGCATTTAAAAATACATCAATAGATGAAAAATACCTTATTCATTCGGTCCTAACTTCTATATGTGTGAGGAAAGATGCGTAAAGATTATAGTCAATATGAAGATGAAGAATTAATTGCGATGGTTCAAAAACAGGATAGGCGTGCCTTTAATGAATTGGTGATTCGCTATGATTCTAAAATTCTTAATTTTATAAATGGTTATATGAATAGTTTTGAAATGGCGCAAGATCTAACTCAAGATACTTTTTATAAAATTTGGAAAAATGCAGATAAATATCAGCCAATTGCCAAATTTAAAACCTGGGCATATACAATCGCAAAAAATTGTGCTTTAACAGAGTATCGAAAAATAAAAAGAAGAAATACTTATGCATTTTCTCAACTATCAAGTAAAGAAAATGAGTTTACACTAGAAAGGTTAGAAGGGCAAGAAAACCGAGAGCTATCTAATGATAATGAAACTGTCAAACAAATCAGATTGGCTATATCACAACTTTCAGATGAATTTCGAGAAATTATTATTTTAAAAGATATTCAGGAACATTCTTATGATGAGATTAGTAGTATAACTGGTTTGCCTCTAGGAACTGTGAAATCAAGAATAAATAGAGGAAGACAAAAAATAAAAGAAATAATAGAACAAAATAGGAGAAATTCTTAATAATATGGATCGTTATAATTTTGAAGAGCATATAAGTGCATACATTGATGGAGAATTATCTCAAGAAGATAAAAGAAAGTTTGAAGAGCTTATCAATAATGATGAGAATTGCAAAAAGCGTTATAATGAAATGAGCCAAATAGTCAGTAATTTGAGTTTACTTCCAAAATTAGAAACAGATAATAATTTCATAAATAATCTTAATCAGAAGATTGATAACTATGAAAAATCAAATATCTCTATACTTGAAAAATTAAAAAAATATTTCACTTTAAGTAGTGAACAAGAAAAACTTAGGACTGGATTTCTTAGACCTGTAATGGGGATTGCAATGTCATGTGCGGCTTTTTTAATGGTATTTTATTTGTCATCTAATAATTCTAACGTTAATTCAAGTATAGTATCAAATCCATCTGATTTAGGTGATGATATATATTATTCTGATATTGATTCAACAGATAGTGAACAATATGAAAATGAAATTCAGTTGACAAAAGGTTTAGATGAAAGGGATTGATAATATCATCTAAATTAGTTTTTTCATTAATAAAAAATCATTAAGTTAAGCGGAATTTTTATATGGAGTCAGTTTAATGGCAAAGAAACAAACATTTGGCGATAAAACTAGTAAAGCGAATACTCAGAATAAAAAATATGTTAAGGTTATTCGTTCAACCAGAGGTAAAGATACAAACTCATTAAAGTTTAATGAGATGGTATTGGGTGTTAATGGTGACAACTTAAATGCCGCAGTTAAAGAATTACTTAATAAATAAATACCTTCTATTAATAATCCCACTTTAAGCATTATAATTCCCTTTTATAATGAAGAGAAATCTTTAGTTTCTCTTTATAATGAAGTAGTTGATGCTATTAAGGGAATTTCAGAATATGAAATACTATTTATAGATGATGGAAGCACTGATCAGTCTATAAAGGTAGTAAAAGAAATCCAATCAAACAATTCTAGTATTACTATTATTAAACTATCTCAAAATCATGGAAAATCAAATGCTTTAAATGTAGGTTTTCAATTATCTAGGGGTGATATTGTAATCACTATGGATGCAGACTTGCAAGATGACCCCTTAGAAATTAAGAATTTATTAGCTAAGATAGAAGATGGATGGGATGTTGTTTCTGGTTGGAAAAAAAATAGACAAGACCCTTTGTCAAAGCGTATTCCATCTAAACTATTTAATTTTATTGTTAGAAAAGCATCTGGTCTAAATATCAATGATTTTAATTGTGGCTTGAAGGCATATAAGAAAAAAGTAACTAAAACATTAAATATTTATGGTGGATTGCATAGATTTATACCATATCTCGCAGTATCTAATGGATTTAGCGTTACTGAAATTGCTGTTAATCATAGAGCTCGACAATTTGGAGAGTCAAAATATGGAGGTTCAAGGATGTTTAAGGGTTTTTTTGATTTTTTAAGCGTGGTATTTATTACTAAATACTCTAAGAGGCCACTCCATATATTTGGCTTTATTGGATTCTTATTATTTTTAGTTGGATTAATTATAAATACGTACTTAACGATGAATTGGTGGTATGGAACACCTTTAACAAATCGTCCTCTACTCTTTCTTGGTGTATTACTTATTATTTTAGGAATTCAGATATTTTCTATGGGTTTTATCGCCGAGTTATTAGTTAGCCATATATCTAATAAAGATAAAACTATAGAAAAGATTATAAAAAAAGATTGAGGATGAAGATATCTATTCTTAGTGTTGCTCCTCCATATAGAGGAGGTATTGCTGAGCAAACATATTGTATGTCTCAATACCTTTCAGATATACATGATGTTAATGTGATTAATTTCAAAAGACAATACCCAGAGTTTTTGTTCCCAGGAAAAACTCAATATGAATCTGAAACTATAAGTAGGCTAGATAATAACTATAGATTAGTAGATACCTTAAATCCGTTTAGTTGGAGCGTAACTGCTAACTTTATTATAGATAGAAGCCCAGATTTGATACTTCTTAGATTTTGGAATCCATTTTTTGCAATTAGCTATAGTAGTATAATTAAAAAAATTAAAAAGACTCTTCCAAGAACAAAAATAATAGCTGTTTGTGATAATATTATCCCTCATGAACAAAGTATTTTTGATAAACAGCTTATAAAATTATTGTTTTCAAAGATAGATGGATTTATTGTTATGTCAGATCAAGTAAAAGATGAATTGATAGATATAAAACCTAAAGCTCAATATAAAAAACTTTTCCATCCAGTAATTCTTGAACAAAAGAAATATAGCCAAGCTAAGGTTAGAGAGGAACTGAAAATTTATAATGATAAAATTATTTTATTTTTTGGATTTGTTAGATCTTATAAAGGATTAGATACGCTTATAGAAGCTAATCAAAATTTATCTCAAAAATTAGAAAATTATAAAATTATAATATGTGGGGAATGCTATGGCAATGACAATAAATATAATGATATGATAGCTCAATTTTCAAAAAATAATGAAATAGAATGGATTAATGAATATCTTTCAGAAAAGACTGCATCTAAATATTTTGCTGCTGCAGATATCGTTGTGTTACCATATAAAAGTGCATCTCAAAGTGGCGTGATTCCCCTTTCATATTCATATGAAAAACCAGTTATTGCTTCAAATATTAAAGGAATTAAAGAGATGGTTCAGGATAAGAAGACTGGGTTCTTATTTGAGAAATCTGACTCTAAGGATCTAAGTTCAAAAATTATAAAATTTTATCAATCAGATATTAATTATAAAAATAATATTATTGATTTTAGGAAAAAATTTTCTTGGAAAAATTTCACTAAAGAAATTCTAGATTTTTATAGAACTTTATCATAATTATATGAAAATTCGATTATATATACTTAATTGGAATGGCGGTGAAGATCTTAAGAATTGTATCACTTCATTGAAATCTAATAAATATGAAAAACTTTCTATTACGGTGATAGATAATTGCTCTTCAGATAATTCTCTATCTAATCTTCCAGATGATATTACTATTGTCCCTTTAGATGAAAACTATGGGTTTGCAAATGGTTATAATATTGGAATTAACAAATCTATTAAAAATGAGGATGAGTACATAATTCTGCTCAACTATGATACAATCGTTGATTCTGATTTTATTAATAGTATTATTGGAAATATAAAAAAGAAAAATTCTCAAAAATATATATATGGTGTTAAAATACTTTATCATAACAATCAAGATATTATTTGGTATGCTGGTGGCGAGGTTAAGCTTAATAAGGGAATTATTCAACATGTAGGTATTAGGGCTAAAAAAGAAAAATATATTAATAATTATGATACAGATTATATAACTGGTTGTTGTATGATTATGCATAAAGATATTTTTTTAAAGTTGAATGGCTTTGATAGCAGGTTTTTTATGTACAATGAGGATGTTGATTTTTGTTTAAGGGCAAATAGTTTGGGAATCAAATCTAAGTTTTTATCTAGGCCTGAAATATTACATAAGGTGTCAGCTTCTCTTGGAGGTAATTATTCTTTAAAGAAAATATTAATGAAAATTAAATCTGCATTTCAATTATATAATAAATATTATTCTTTTCATATAGCTATCATTTTCATGATTATGTATTTTACGAAAGCTATTTTAACAATAAATAAAAGCAAGACCTAGCATGAATCTGATAAATAAAAAATTTACATTTATTATTGGAGCTCAAAAATGTGGAACTACCACTATGCATGATTTGTTATTATCTCATCCAGCATTATCATTACCTGCAATAAAAGAAACACATTATTTTAGTAGAGATTTTTTATATAATAAAGGTATTGATTGGTATTTAGAGCATTTTGACCTTAATAAAAAAAACATGTGTGAAGTTGACCCCTCATATTTATTTTTTCCCAATACGAGTAAAAGAATTAAAGCTTCAATCCCTAATATTAAATTTATAGTTATATTTAGAAAACCTATAGACAGGGCTTTATCACAATATTTAATGTCTTGTTATAGAGGATATGAAAGCCTTTCATTTTTAGATGCTCTTAATATCGAGTCGAAACGATTAGAAAATGATAATAATTATTTTTCTTTTATAAATCATAGCTATTTAGAGAGAGGAAACTATGCAAAACAACTTAATAGCTATTTGTCTACATTTGATAAATCAAATTTTTTATTTATTAAGTTTGATGATTTAATTTCAATTGATAGTAATAAAAGTTTATTAAAATCAATTTGTAGTTTTATTGATATAGATTCTAGATTATTACAGTTTGAATTACCTAAATCAAATACTAAGAAAAAAGTGAAATCTAACATGATAAGGAATTTGCTTTATAAGGATACAAATCTTAAGAGAGTAGCGCAGTTTGTAGTCCCATCAGACAAATTGAGAAATAAGTTGAAAAATATTATTAATTCTTTTAATTCAATAGATTATAGTGATAAAGATGAATCTCAAAATATGATTAGTGAACAATTAATGTCATTACCGAAAAAATATGTAGATTGGAATAATTCCCAGGTAGATTTATTATCTAAAGTTTCAGGTTTGAATTTAGATGATTGGAAATATGAATAATGAGTAATCCTCCTGTGATTATTGCGGGTATGCATAGATCTGGTACATCTATGGTTACTAATATTTTAAAAAAAGCAGGTTTATCTATAGGTAAAAAACTAGATTCAAATAGTGAATCTATTTTTTTCCAAAGAATAAATATATGGATGATGTCTTTATTAGGTGCTTCATGGGACTCTCCCAAAAACTTTGAAGATATAGATGGAGAAATAAGAGAAAATATCATTAAACAATTAAATGCATTGCTTAATAGTAGAACTAATTCTCTTTATTTTGGTTGGTCTTCTATAATTAAGAAAGGTTCATTTAGTAGAATTGATTCCCCGTGGGGTTGGAAAGATCCTCGGAATAGCTTTACTTCAGGCATATGGAAAGAAGTTTTTCCTGGTTTAAAAACCATTTATATAATTCGGCATCCAATAGATACTGCAGAAAGTTTATTGAGACGACAGATGAAAGAAAAAGATAAGGATATCAAAAGAGAAAAACAATACTCTGATCTGGTTAAATCTTTGCTATCAATAAATCATACGAGCTATAATTCTAGTATGCTATTAAATTCATATAACGATTGTTTTAGTTTGATTAGCTTGTATTATAAGCAAATACTAGCTGATTCAGATCAGAATTCCCTAGTAGTTAAATTTGAAGATATTATATCTTCCCCAGAAACTGAGATTCAAAAAATTATTAGATATTGCGATCTTGATTTGGATAAAAAGGGGCTAGAAGAAGTTATAGATAAGATTGATAAGAGTAAGTGCTATGCATATAAAAATAATTCTGAATTATTAGATTTTGAACATCCATTTGAAGAATTAATAAAAACTATGGGATATTCTATTTGAAACTAGATAATAAAATTAAGGTTATTAGCATATTATTAGCTATTTGTAGCATTTTATTTTACAAAGTGATGTTTGCTGATTATATGTTTTTAAGTGCAGATAGTTTATCAGCTAAATCTGTTTCCCATGGTATTAATATTTCTAATGATAAATATAATGAATACCCTACTTGGATGCCTTGGATGTTTGCTGGTCTTCCATCTACACATTCAATGCAGAATATTTCTGCATATTATTTTCCTCATCACATCATATCTAATTTGAAATTATTAGGAATTCCATGGTTTTGGAATTTTGCATTACATTTCATTTTTTGTGGTTTTGGGATGTATCTATTGCTTAGAAAAATAAAATTAAGATTTTATTCATCAATACTAGGAGCTTGTTGTTTTATGATTAATCCATGGATGATAGTTAATATTGTACATGGACATGGGAGCCAAGTTATGACTGCTGCATATATCCCCTGGGTTGTTTGGGCAATGCTAAGTTTAAAAAATAATCCCAATATTCGAAACATGTCAATCTTAGCACTTTTGATTGGGTTACAACTTCAAAGAGGGCATGTCCAGATTGCATATTATACTTGGCTTATTATGGGTATATATATTATTTATGACTATATCTCAATAAAAAAAATTGATATAAATTTTTTGTGGAAGGGGATTATATCTTCATTTCTTGGCTTATGTATGTCTCTATGGATATATATTCCTCTACTTAATTATACTCCATATTCTGGCCGTTCAATACCAAAATGGATAGATTCTGCAACCAACTGGTCACTACACCCATATGAAATGCTTACAATAATTCTTCCATCTAGTTATGGTTTCGGGGATAGCTCTTACTTTGGATATATGCCATTTACTAACTTTCCTAATTACACTGGATGTTTATTGATAATTTTAGCCTTGTTCGCTTTCTATAGAAATAATAATAAAATAATATATTTCTTTTTATCTCTATGCTTTTTTTCTCTATTTGTATCATTTGGAAAACATTTCTTCTTTTATGAGCTTTTATTTAACTGGTTACCTTACTTTAATAAGTTTAGAGTCCCATCTATGATGATGGTAATTTTTCAATTTTCTATTTTAGTACTAGCTTCTATTGGTTTAAATAATTTACTAGACAATATTAAGAAAAATAAATATGATAAATTTATTCTAAAATTTGCTTCAATATTTTCTATTTTAATTTTTTTCATAGCATTAGCCAGATATTTCAATTACGATTTTTCACATCATCAATTTCAAGACCCTAATGTTAATATGACTATTAATAACTATAGGTTATTAATTATGAAAAATGATATTGTTACTATATCAATTCTATTAACGTTATTTATATCATCAATAATCGCAGTTATGAATAAGAGAATTACTCTTACTATGTTTTCTATTGGATGCATATGTTTTTCTGTAACTGATATGTATTTAGTTAATAAGAAAATTATCAATCCAGAAAGTCCTTATACTCCATCTGTTATTAAACATAAAAAATATTTGGATGCACAATTTAAAAATGATGCGATAATTGATTTTTTAAATAGTGATAAATCAAAATTTAGAGTTCTTCCTATTGGTGAGTTGGCAGATAATCGATTGGTTGCTTTTAATATTGAATCTTCAGTAGGATATCATCCTGCTAAATTAGCTTCATATGAATTGATAGATAAGACTGTTGGCATTAATGATAATATTCTAAGACTACTCAATATCAAGTATCTTTTATCAACTCAAAAATATCCTACTAATCAAGCAGAAAATTTATCCCTTAAAAGAGTTAAAAGTGGCAAATATTATAATAATTTTAAATATAAAGATGTATATGTTTATGAGTATCTTAATAAAGGTGAGCGAGCACAGTTCTTATCTGATATCCGCTATGTAGAATCAAAGAATGAAGGCTATGAAATACTTAAAAATTCAAAGATTAATATTTCTAGAGACTCATTTATATCCAAAGAGAATTATGATAAAAACATAGATTTAATGTCTTATAATAGTAATTCAATTCTAAAAATAGAGAAATGGTCGCCTAATAAGATTGTTATTAAGACAAATACTATTGGGCCCAATGATAAGAAGCATTTTGTTTTATTAAGTGAAATGTATTTTCCATATGGTTGGGAAATAAGCGGTGATGATGGCATTGAAATTATTGAAGTCAATAACTTCCTTAGAGGCTTTTTTGTGTCTAATGGAAAAAAAGAAATAGTATTATCATTTGAACCAAAAGATCTCAAGTATGGTTCAATTATAACTTACTCTACCTTATTTATAGTGCTATGCATGCTATTTTTCTCATATAGATGGAGCTCAAATGAAAGAATTTAAACTTCAGTCTAGCATTAAATTAGTTTTATTTGTATTTGCATTAGCAATGGTACTTATTGTTTTATGGATTAATAGTTCAATCATCTCTAATCTTAGAGAAGGGAATCGTCAGCAATTAGAAAAAATCGCAAAATCATATAGTGAATCGATTAGTAATTCAACGGATGAAGAGTTAAAGTTTATCATTAATAGTCTACTTCCATCATTAAATTTCCCTATAATTATTACAAGTGGAGAAGAAATATATGCTACTATAAATATAGATATTCCTAATGATAATAATTATGATCAGGAAATATGGAACCTCGTAACAACAATGAATGAAACATTTAAGCCATTTGATATTACAAGGGTTGACGAAGAAGGAAATAAGATTTTAGTTAGTAAAATTCATTATGGCGATCAAAAAATCATTAAAACAATTTCTGTCCTTCCTTATTTAGAACTGGGTTTTGCTTTTTTATTCATTTCTATCTCTACATTTGGCTTTCAGCTTATTAGGGCAAATGAAAGAAATTCCATATATGCAGGAATGGCGAGAGAAACAGCTCATCAACTAGGGACGCCTATTTCATCCTTGTTAGGATGGGTGGAGTTGTTAAAAGAAAAAATAGCTACGAAAAAAAGAAATGAAATATTAGTTTCGATGAAAAAAGATTTAGATAGATTAGCTGAAATTAGTGATCGTTTTTCAAAAATAGGATCAAAAGTAAATTTTAAGAAAATTAATCTAAAGTCTTTATTAGAAAAAGTTACTTTATATATGGTCGAGAGGCTACCTAAAAGCTCTAAAACTAATATCTTATTATCTTGTCAAAAAAATATAAATATTATGGGTGACCCAGTATTGTTAAGCTGGGCATTTGAAAATATTATCAAAAATTCGATTGATGCTATAGATAAGCTAGATGGAAAAATTTCAATCAGAATGTCTATTAATGAAGATAATGTTTCAATCTTATTTTCAGATAATGGTAGGGGAATTAAGAGGAATGATTGGAATAATATTTTTAAGCCAGGTTTTAGTACTAAAAAAAGAGGCTGGGGATTAGGACTTAGTTTGACTCAGAGGATAGTTAAGGAGATACATGGAGGTGATATTGTGGTTATTGATTCAAGCTTAGAAGGAACGAAAATCAAATTATCATTGATAATATGAAATTTGTATTAGCATCAAATAGTCCAAGAAGAAAAAAAATATTATCTCAATTTGGCTTAGATCCTATTATTACTTCACATAAATTCAATGAAGCATCTATTGATAAAAATTTGTCTCCAGAAGAGTACTGCAAATTAATCTCTAAAGGAAAGTTGCATAGTATTATCAGTGATTGGGATTCTTTCCCTGTAATTTCTGCAGATACTATTGTAGTTATTGATAATATCATATTAGAGAAGCCTATCGATAAAGACGATGCATTAAGAATGCTAAATTATTTGAGTGGAAAAGAACATTTAGTGATTACAGCGGTAAATTTTTGTTATAAAAATAAAGATATTGAATTTTCTTTTATTGAGAAAACTTTTGTCAAATTTAACATTTTAGATCAAAAAGATATTCTTTATTATGTAGATACATATAATCCTTATGATAAATCCGGTTCATATGGCATTCAAGATTTTAGCGCCGTATTTGTCGAATCAATAAAAGGTTGTTTCTTTAATGTAATGGGCTTGCCTTTATCAACTTTATTTCAGTATCTTAAGAAGTTCGATTTAGTGAACTTTCCTTTAGATATAGGCGGTTAAAAAATGAGTGAATCAAAATTATTTTATATAGAGTTAAAAGAGCATAGAGAGTCTTTAGAAATTTCTTTAGAAGATATATCTGATTTTACGAAAATTGATATTAAATATTTACTAGCGATAGAAGAAGGTGATTTTTCTTGTCTACCAAATGTTTATATGAGATTATTTCTTAGATCATATTGTGAATATTTAAAGATAGATGCGGTAAAGGCTTTAAATGATTATGAATTTCATACAATTGGAAAAATAAGCTCTGAAAGTATAATATCTACAGATAATACACTAAATCAAGATGTTGAATTAGACTCATCTCTTAATCAAGACGACTTAAATGTTGCCCCTATAACAAAATCGCAAATCGTAACAATTGTAGCTACTATTATAATGCTGGCATTAGCTTTTTATTTAATTAGTAGTATAACAAATACAGATACTAATGAAATAGATCAAAGTGATAATAGTATAGAAGAAAGATATTTAGACGATACGAGTACCGAAATATCTAATAAACTATCTTTCTCTTCACTCCCTAATCAAGATTTATTGTCGAGTAAAGAATTCAGCTCTACTCCAGCCTCTTCAAAGTCACATCTTTTAAATACAGAATTTCCACCATATATATTTACAATTAAAGCTTTAGCTCAAACGAAGATTAATATTGATAATGAGGGAGAACCAAGGATTAATAAAATTATCAATAAGGGAGACTATTTTTCCTTTGATGTTAGTTCTGTTATTAAATTCGATTTATGGAGCACTTCTCATATTGTTTGTAAACTCAATGATATAAATTTAAGCACATTATTCGGAGTGAAAGAATACTCAATAAGAGGAAGCTTTGAATCTAAAGATCAAAAACTTTACTATCAACTCCATCCTCAGTTTCAATATTAGAAAAACTCTTAGTTCTACAGAAAAATACACACACTAAAACTGAACTCTATATACCTAGATAACCTTATATAATTTTTGCTTTAGAAATATTCTTTTTCAAAAAAAAAGAATTTATTCTTGCATATTAGTGGTTAAGTATAATATAATAGTGGGTGAGTGTGGGTTAAATAACCTAAATTAAAAGAGTGTGTGAAAATGAATGATGTAAAACTAAGATTCTCTGGAGAGTATTTAAATACTCTTGATATAAAAAATAGAATGAATATTCCTGCTAAGTTCAGGAAAGTTCTAGACCCTATTAATGATAGGACATTTGTTATAACTAGAGGATTTGACCGATGCTTAACTCTGTATCCTATTTATGAATGGAATATAGTAGAGCAGCAATTAGCCTCACTAAGTTCACTTCGAAATAGAAATAGAAATTTTGTAAGATCTATAGTTAGGTATGCTTCTTATGTTCAATATGATAGACAGGGAAGGATAGTTATTCCTGATAACTTGAAAGCATATTCAAAAATCGATAAAGATGTAGTTATTATTGGCATGATAAGTAAGATAGAAATATGGAATCCTGATAAAATTGATAAATATGATAGCGAATTGGATATGGATGAGTTTGATGATTTGGCTGATGATATAAGTTTTTAGGATGAAGAATAAGGTAGACTGCCATCCTCATATACCAGTTTTATTAGATCAGACAGTCAGCCAATTAATAACAAAATTAGATGGAATATATGTTGACTGCACGATTGGATTTGGTGGACATGCGATAGAAATTTTAAGCAATATAGATAGAAGTGGAAAACTAATTGGATTTGATTATGACCCTTATGCCCTGAAATATTCAAAAACAAGATTAGAAAAGTTAAATAGTAATTTTGAATTATTTTTATCTAATTATAGTGAAATAAAAAAGAGTCTTGAATTGTTAAATATTCAGAATGTAGATGGAATTTTATTTGACCTTGGTATCTCCTCCTACCAAGTTGACTCAGGGTATAAGGGTTTATCTTACCGATTTGACTCTCCACTTGATATGCAGTTAAGCTTAAAAGAAGATACTAATTTAAGGGATATATTGCATGATTCTACAGAGTCAGAAATAGCAGATATTATTTATAGGTATGGAGAAGAGAGGGGTTCTCGAAGGATTGCAAAATCAATATTTAAATATATTAAGAAGAATAAAATGGAAACAAATCGAGATTTAGTCGAATCTATAAAAGAGATTGTGCCTGATAGATTTTTAAATAAAACTTTATCAAGAGTATTTCAGGCTTTTAGAATTAAAGTTAATAATGAATTAGATAATATGGTTAATGCTATAAATGATGCAATTGATATTCTAAAACCAGAAGGAAGGTTGGCTGTTATAACTTTCCATTCAATTGAAGATAGGTTGATTAAAAACATATTTAAAGATTTTTCTAATGGAAGAGAATCGATAGTAAGAGAAATGGGATTCAATTTTCCGCGCAAATGTGAAAAAATTGTAAAACGAATAACAAAAAAACCAATTTGTCCAACATGGGAGCAAATTAAAGTAAATAAACGCTGTCGTAGTGCTAAGCTAAGAATAGTAGAAAAAATATAAAAAGGAGATAACTATGTTAATTGAACCTGGGAATTTAATGGATCAGAAAGCAAGAATTTTTGTAATAGGAGTTGGCGGCGGTGGTGGTAATGCCTTAAATAGAATGATAGAAGAAGGAATGACTAATGTTGATTTTGTTGCGATGAATACAGATGCTCAAGATTTAGAGTATAATAATTCACAGACAAAACTACAAATTGGTAAAGAATTGACTCAAGGGCTTGGAGCTGGAGCAAATTCAGATATTGGCAAACAGGCCGTTGAAGAAAATAAAGAAATTATTGTCAAAACTTTAAATAAAGCTAATATGGTATTTATTACTGCCGGAATGGGTGGGGGAACTGGTACTGGTGCAGCTCCTGCGATAGCTAGAATATCAAAAGAATTAGGAATATTAACTGTAGGGGTAGTTACAAGACCTTTTAAGTTTGAAGGGCCGATGAGAAAGAAAAGAGCTGAAGAAGGGGTTCTTGAATTGAAGAAGAGTTGTGATACTGTGTTAGTGATTCCAAATGAAACTTTGTTAGAAATAACGGATGAATCAACTACTGTTATGGATACTTTTAAAATTGCAGATACGGTATTACTCCAAGCTACAAAAGGAATATCAGATTTAATTAACGTCCCAGGTTTAATTAATCTTGATTTCGCAGATGTAAGTAGAGTAATGAGAAATGGTGGTGATGCAATAATGGGTACTGGTAGGGCTCGCGGAGAAGAAAGGGCTATTTTAGCTGCTAATCAAGCTATTAACTCGCCTCTTTTACAAAACAAGAGTATTAAAGGTGCTAGAGGAGTTTTAATTAACATTACTAGTTCTGATGATTTAGGCATCCATGAATTGGAGCAAGCTTCTAATATAATATATAAGGCTGCTGGTTATGATTCAGATGAGCAAATACAGCAAGACCATGGTGAGATTATACACGGATGTACAATTGATAATTCATTGAAAGATGAAGTTAGAGTTACGGTTATAGCTACAGGCTTAGATAAGGACTCTGATTCTAATCTAGATTCAGATAGTGAAAATTATACAGAGCCTGTAAATATAGATAGATACACAATGCCAGACCATAATTATAATAATCCTCAGACCTCAATAAATATAATGAATAAAAACGAAGAATTGTTGGATCAAAAAAATGAAGAAGAGAAAGTGGAACGTATTGATTCAGAAGTCAAATTAGAAGTTGAGAATAATGAGTCAATACCTGTTTTTGGAGGAGACGATCTTGATGTCCCTGCGTATTTAAGAAATAGGAATGTAGACTAATAATGAAAAATACTTATAAATTAATTTTAGGTTTTTCATTTACGGTATTTCTTTTGATATTTATTACTATTAAAATGGATTGCCATGCAATAAAAAATGACATTATTAGTTTGAAAATGAAAAAAAGAATTATTGAAGATAGTATTAAAGTTCTTAAATCTAAAGAAACTCATCTATTAAGTAAAAATAGAATAGAAAGTATAGTTGAAGAAAAATTCAAAATGTATTCTCCTTCCCCGGAATCTTTAGTAGTGGTCATAAGATGAGTCGATTGTATCTATTTCACCAAAATAGAGTAAGAGTTATTTTGAATGGAGTAATTTTTATAGGCTTAATTATATTAATTAGATTTTTTTATATACAGGTTTTAAATGCTGAAGGATATCATGAGAGTGTATCTAAAAAAATTAATTTTAAAAAGAAGGTGAAAGGTGATAGGGGTAAAATTTATGATAGAAATGGCATAGCGTTAGCAGAGAATATTACTAAAGTAACTTTCTGGACAAACACTAATCACAATATAGATGAGAAATCTATAGCTTCATTTTTATATCAAGAATTTGATATGCCTGAATCATCTATAGTTGAATTAATTAATAGTAAAAACACGAATTACCTACCATTCAAAAAAGATGTTGTACTAGAAGATCTTACAAAGACTGTTAATAAAGCAGAATCTATCAAAGGCTTATATCTTGATAAAAAAACAAAGAGATTTTATCGCTATAAAAATGCCTGTTCTCAGTTAATTGGACATATTGATTATAATGGTGAAGGAAAATCTGGAGTTGAATTACAATTTAATTCAGTGCTAAAAGGAAATGAAAAAATTGAAACATTTTATAAATCAAGAAGTGGTCGTTTTTCAAATAAGGGCAAAGAAAGCTTCAATTCCAATTTATATGGAAATGATATTCATCTTACAATAGACATTCAATTGCAAAATATATTATTCGAAGCTATCAAAAGAGGGTATGAAAATTCAAATGCAAAATCTGCAAATGGAATAATTATTGACCCTAATTCAGGTGAGATTCTTGCTTTGGCTAGTATTCCAGGTTTTGATCCTAATGATGGCCATGTAGATGATTTGAAAAAAATAAAAAATAATACTATATCAGATCAATATGAGCCTGGTTCAACATTGAAAGTAATTTCAATTTTAGATGCAATATTAATAGAAGATATAAAAGATGGAATGTTATTTGATTGTGAAAATGGAGAATATAATTTACCAGGATCAAAAGTTTTAATTCATGACCATGAACCAAATCAAAAGTTGTCTTTAGAAGAAATTTTAATATATTCGAGTAATATTGGTATTGCCAAACTATCAGACATCATTGGTGAAGAGCAAATATTTAATTCTCTTAAAAAATTTGGACTAGGAACTAAAACTGGCATTGATTTACCTGGAGAAGAAAGAGGTTTTTTGAGACCTTTAAAATCTTGGTCAAAGGTATCTAAGGCAATGGTCTCTATGGGGCAAGAAGTTTCAGCGACAAACTTGCAATTATCTATGATCTATGCTTCAATAGCGAATGGAGGATATCTACTTAAACCTAAAATTATTAAAAAAATAGATGATTCACCCAATGACATTAACTTAAATGAAGTAGAAGTAATAAGAAAAGTAATGAATAAAAATCAAAGTGATAAAATATTAGATATTTTAACTAAAGCAGTTAAAGATGGGACTGGAACTAATGCTATTATCCCTGGTTATAATGTTGCAGGGAAAACAGGTACAGCTGAAAAATTTATAGATGGAGCATATTCTAAAGAATATTTTGTTTCTTCATTTGCATCCATATTCCCATCTGATAATCCTAGGTTTGTATGTGTAATTTCTGTCGATTCCCCAGAATATCATAAACATTGGGGAAATATGACAGCCGCTCCTATTGTTAAAGAAATTTATAAGCAGATTATTATTAATGACTATTTATCTGATAATCAGAATAATAGAGAAGTTATATAGGCTATGAAGTTAAATAATTTATTAGATGGAATTAAATACAATGTATCAGAAAGTTTATATTTAGATAAATATAATATAAATGATATTGTATACGATTCACGGAAAGTATCAAGCAATTCTATATTCGTCGCTATTAAAGGTGAAAAATATGATGGTCATAATTTTATACATGAAGCAGCCTCATCAGGTGCAATAGCAATTGTTGCAGATCAAGAGAAAGTTGGAAATATAAATAAAATTAATTCTTTGGGGGCTGATAAAGATGTTCTTGTAATTAAAGTTAAAAACACTAGAAAGGCTATGTCAAAATTAGCTAGTAATTTTTTCGAATCTCCATCATCAAAAATAAATACAATTGGGATAACTGGAACGAATGGAAAAACTACAACTTCATATATAATAAATGAGATATTTAATTACAATGGTTTAAAATCAGCAAGTATTGGGACTCTAGGATTTATTTCTAATTCTAGTATTATTAATACAGGGTATACAACCCCTGAATCAGTAGAGTTACATGATTTCTTGAATCAATTATATCAAGCTGAAATTGATAACGTAGTAATGGAGATTTCTTCTCACTCTCTTGCATTGCATAGAGTTGATAATGTTATTATTAATACAGGTATATATACGAACTTATCTCCTGAACATTTAGACTTCCATGGAAATTTGGAGTCTTATTTTATGGAGAAATTAAAGCTATTTAGTTTGTTGAAAAGTAATGGGAATGCTATAATTAATTTAGATGATTTTTATTCTAACAGGATAATTGAAAAAATAAAATCAAATGTTATTACATATGGTTTTAACAATAATGCAGATATATACCCTACGAAATACAATATTGAATACAATAAGATGTCATTTACTTTATCTGTTTTTAATGAGTATTATGATTTCGAATCAAATATAACAGGAAGGTTTAATATATATAATATAATGGCCTCAGTTGGCTGTGCTTTAAATAATGATATTAATATTCCAGATATTGTGAGCTCAATTAAAAAGATAAAGGCAATTCCAGGTAGAATGGAATTTATTGGTACTATAGATAAAAAAATATTTATTGATTATGCGCATACTCCAGATGCATTTGAAAATGTATTTCAGCTAGTAAATGAAATAAAAAAAGATAAAAATCATATTATTGTTTTATTTGGCTGTGGTGGTGATAGAGATAAAAATAAAAGGTCGCAGATGGCAATGATTGCAGAAAAATATTGTAATGAGATAGTAGTGACTTCAGATAACCCGAGAACAGAATCTCTAGATAGTATAATTACTGATATTAGCAGGGGATTCTCATGCAACAAGCATATAATAATTAAAAATAGACAAGAAGCTATTAAATATGCTATCAATAAAATGGATAAAAATTCTATCTTACTTATTTTAGGAAAAGGTAGAGAAAATTATGAAATAATAGGTAAAACTAAATATGGGCATGATGATGTTCAAATTATAAAAAGAGAATTAAATGAGAGTTAATATTGGAGATAAACTAGTTTTTAGTAAGATTTTTAATCAATTAACTAAATATGATATTTCTTCAATAAAATTTAATGGGATATCTATTGATTCTAGGAAAATTGAAAAAGGAGATATATTTATTGCCTTAAAGGGTTTCCAAAGTGATGGCCATGATTTTATAGATAGCTGTTTGAATAAAGGAGCTTCATTTATAATTAATGAAAAGCACAATAATCAAAATATGATAAAAGTCAAATCATCAAAAGCTATTATAAAAGATATGGCTATTAAATATAGAAAAAATATGAAATGTAAGGTTATAGCTATTACAGGATCAAATGGGAAGACTACAACTAAAGAAATGCTGTATCATATACTAAGTTCTAATTATACTATATCATATACGAAAGATAATTTTAATAGTACTATTGGCATGCCAATTTCTATTTTTTCAATTTCTAATTTAGATGATATATTTTTAGCAGAGATAGGTACAAATCAAAAAGGTGAAATCGCATATTTATGCGAAGTAGCGAAACCTGATTTTGGAATTATTACCAATATAGCTGAAGCTCATATAGAGAACTTTAATAGTTTAGACGAAATATATAAAGAAAAGTTAAATTTATTTAAGTCAGTTTCTAAAGATGGGACAGTGTTTATAAATATGGATGATGATTATTTGTCATCTAGTATAGATTTATTGAATTCAAAGAAAATTAAGTATGGATTTAATAATAAATATGATTATAAAGGGACTTATAACAATAGTGAGTCTAATAAATTATCAATTACAAATTTCAATAATTCAGATAGTTTAATATTAAATATTCCTCATTTGAATACTAATATGGCAAAAAATATTTTATGTTCATTTGCATTGGCATCTGAACTAGGAATTGATATTACTACATTTAATAAACAGATTAATTCTTTTAATATTCCTAATGGTCGAGGGAATTTTATTTATAAAAATCATTGTACTATAATTGATGATACTTACAATTCAAACTATTCCTCAACTATTGCAGGGATTAAATCATTAAATCATTATGATAATAGAAAAATAGTTGTTTTAGGAGATATGCTAGAGTTAGGGGATAAATCTATTGAATTTCATATAGGTATTTTACATCATTTAGTAGAAAATAATATTAAAAATGTATTTTTGTATGGCGAATTAATGGAGCATCTATATAAAGAAGCACAAAATCACAAAACAGATATTAATATTTTTTATTTTCATAGTCAAAACGAATTGATTAAGGTTATAAATACGTACATAGTAAAAGATGATTTTATTTATATAAAAGGATCAAGAAGTATGAAAATGGAAAATATAATTAAAGGAATTAGATAATGTTGTATGAGTTATTATATCCATTAAGAGAGCATTTTTTTATATTCAATGTATTTCAGTATTTAACTTTTCGTGCAGCTGGAGCTGCTATTACATCTCTTTTAATAAGTTTCTTCATCGGGCCTAAGATCATCCGCACACTCAAAATTCGTCAAATTGGCGAAAAAATCTATAATGGGCCTGAATCTCACC
>CEQN01005532.1_pt1 | contig 22711 bp, 23 predicted proteins | sample 427011 | NCBI WGS metagenome assembly CEQN01 (sample SAMEA2621277, study PRJEB7988) | marine metagenome | biome: marine biome (ENVO:00000447); feature: deep chlorophyll maximum layer (ENVO:xxxxxxxx); material: "saline water (ENVO:00002010), including plankton (ENVO:xxxxxxxx)" | depth 120 m
CGTGTTTTCGATTTGCGTTCCACAAAGAGGACAAAATTTGATTTGTTCACTTGTTAGCTTCATAGTTTTTTCTATTCAGAAATAATAATTCGTCGAAATGCTTCTGTAAATTTCTTATTACTTTTTGACCAATCTTTAGCAATTTTTGAAAGTTTTTTTGATGTAAAATCGAACTGACTTTCGTGAGCAATTAGTGCTCGTAATTTATCTTTGATTGTTGAAGTTATATCGACTTCATAATTGACGTTATTAGTTCCCCAAAGAATCAATTCTCTCACTTTATGTGGCAAAATGCCTTTATGAAAATGTTCCGGAAAATATTTTGGATCCCTGATTGATGGATAGATAGCATTGATAGTTTCAAACCCGGTGGTTCGATGATCGGAGTGATTGACTATTTGATTATTAATGAGGATAGGTTCAGGATCGTGTGTATAGACTGTAAAAGGACGGAATTCACGTATTTCTTTTACCAGGATTTGTCTTAAGTCTTTTGACGAATATAATTCACCATCAGGATACCCCAAGAATTTTACATCAGTTACACCAGTACAAGCGGCTGAGCTAATTTGCTCTTTCTGGCGGATGTTAACTATTTCATCATATGTTTTCTTAATATCATTTGTTCCTTTTGCTCCATCTGTCACAATTAAATATCGAATTTCCCATCCATTAAGAGATAATTTCGATATTGTCCCACCTACTCCAAGATCTGCATCATCAGGATGAGCTGCAATTACTAATGCTCGTTTGTATTCTCCATTATCCATGTCTGGATTTAGTTCGCCTGAGATTTGTTCTCCCAAAATATCTTCTAGTCCAGTTCGCATTCTCTTTAACCTAATCAAAATTTGTAGTCATACATGTTTTATTAATTCTATCAGTTGATTATATTTTTGCTGGTGGTATGTTAATTAGAACATATGTTTTTGATTTGGATCGAATTTTTAGGAGTTTCTATGTATTCTCAAATGGGAGACCTATCATCACGCCAACAGAAAATTTTGCAATTTCTAATCGAATTTATGGATGATAATCAATATCCACCATCAGTGAGAGAAATTCAAGATGGATGTGACATTTCATCTACTTCTGTTGTTGACTACAACTTGAGACGTTTAGAAGAAAAAGGTTATATCCATCGTGGCAAAGAAATTTCTCGTTCAATTTCCCTTGAGAGTAACCAAAGTAAACGAACAATACCCGTTCCTATCTTAGGTAAAATTGCTGCAGGTGTGCCATTACCAATGCCGTCAGAAAGTGATGTCTGGTCTTCTGACCAGGAAATGTTAGAACTTACAGAAGATCAAACTCAAGGTAAGAAAGTATTTGCATTGATGGTTGAAGGTACTTCGATGATTGATGCATTAATTAATGATGGTGATATTGTTGTCCTTGAACCAACTTCAAGTTGTGATAATGGTGAAATGGTTGCTGTATGGTTAAAGAGTGAAAATGAGACCACTTTGAAGAAATTTTTCCATGAAGGTGAAAAAATTCGATTGCAACCGATGAATGCAACTATGAGTCCAATTTATGTTGACCCTGCAAATATTGAAATTCAAGGTCGGGTAGTTACAGCTATTCGCTCGATGTAGGTTTGATTTTTCGTTGATTATATAATTGTGTTTAACTGTTTCTTTGCGCTGTCTTGGCTGCAAAATTACAAATAATTAACTCAAGACCTAATTGTTCTGTCATTTTTCCTTGCTTAATATACGAGTCGGTAAGTTCTAAATATTTTAAATCGGAAATTGACTTTTTTGGGTCATTTTTTTGTGTTTGTTTAATTATTTTGTTCAAAGGATAGTTAGAGCGAACACCAATTATTTCTCCTATCATTTTTTTTTGCGTACCTTGTTCTAATAACTCTGCAGTACGAATCATCAATCTAATTTGTCTTGAAATTAATGACATGACACGACTCGGTGCGACCTTTCCAGAATTTAGGATATTATTCATCAATTTAAATGATTTGGAAATATTACCTTCAACTATGGAATCGACAAGTGTAAATAAATTTTCATCTTTAGACATCGGTGTTAATAATGAGATGTCTTCCAACGAAATCGAATTATTATTTTTCGCAGCAGCAAAAGTTTTTAATTTCTCTAATTCATTATCGATAGAACGTAAATTTGTCCCCATCAATTCAGTGATAGATGTGATTGCATCATCGGTAATATCAATGTTTTTTTCTTTCGCTCTTGTTTGAATCCAAGTTCCTAATTCAGATTGCCCTTGGAATGACCAGTTTTTAAGTTCCTTTGATTCAATTATGTGTACATCATTTAATTGTGAGATTTCTTTAAATAATGAACTTCTCGAGGTATTCTCTCGATTTTGTGTTGGTTGCTCAATTAAAACCAAATGATTCGATGGTGGCATAGTAGGGAGAAGTTCTAAAAATGGTCTCCAATTTTCTAATATGCCCTTTCGTGAACCTAATGTCGCTATAAGGTCTTCAACAATTACAAGTCTATTGTTAGAAAGAAAAGGAACAGCCATGATATTTTGAATTAATACTTCAGCAGTTAATCTACGCCCTTGGAGTACTGTTGTATTCGAATCTAACATTCCATCATCCAGCTTCTTCTTTAACGCAGATAATTCTTGGGATGTTTGGAATTCATCAGTACCGTAAAAAATATGTAGCATAGTGTTTCTGCCTAATCGATATCAATTTGCCAGCCTAACCAAGTGGCAATCAAGGTACAAAAAAATATGGCTGATCCAGGCCAAATTAATGTTTCGAGAAACTCTGCTGAGCTAGTTGTAACAGAATAAAAAACCCATCCAAGAGTAACAAATAGAGCTGGTATAGGTAGCCAGATTGGGAAACGTGGATCGTCATCGTTGACTAGAGTATTTTTTAAGAATTCGATATTTTTTATTCTCATAAATGCCTTCAGTAGTAATACTAGATTTTTGTTAAGGAAAAAGATCTAATGCAGTTTCACGAACAATTTCCTTTGAAGAGCCATTACCTTTAGGAAAAGGATATCCTTTTATTACAGCGACAGGGATTCCGTCACTTTTTCCCATGACTAATTCTGCCATTCCGGCCAATTCATCGGCGACACAAATTGTCGTTACTGCTAATTCTCTGCCATCCATGTCTACTTCACCAACGTAATCACGGAAAGGCAACATCCCTGCAACGCCAATAGCAACATTTGTTTGCCCATGTCTCCAAGGGCGTCCGAATGTATCTGTCATAATTACAGCGACATTAGATCCGTTGAGCTTTAGGAAGTTTTCTCGAATTATAGTACATGATTTATCGGGGTTAATTGGTAAGAGTGAAATCATTTCTGAGTTTCCGACATTTGAAGCATCTACTCCAGCATTAGCACACTTAAATCCATGGTGTGTTTCTGTAATCAAAACGCCACCTACCTGTCTAATGACTCTTTTAGATTCCATTAATACAGCTTCAACTACTCGAGGATCTTTTTGGTGATTTTCGGCATATTGTAAAGCAAAAGGTGAAGGAATAAATTCGTCTAAATGCCGAATACGGCCTTCAGACCTTGAAACAATTCTTTGGGTAATAACTATGATATCGTCTTCTGTGATTTCTAAATTTTGATTTTTTGCTGCTTCCAGAATATGCAAAGCTAAGTTGTCATTAGATTTTATGATTGGTATTCCAACAACTGGAATTACTCGAATTTCTTTTTTTTCCATCTTAATATCTTTCTAATCGATACCCGAAATTTTTAATCCTGATTCAATTTTATACCGCCCATTTATACCTATTAACAGAACTGTTAAATTCTCTATAAATTGCGAATATCTTAATGGTCCTGCGTCGATAGCCCTAACCCCTTTAATTTCATTTGCTAGATCGATGACAATATTTTTTGCATCAGAATTATTACCAGTTATAAGTACATCAGAGTCTAATGATAGGTCTGGTTTTAAGAGCTTTTCAGCGGATAGATTGTGAAAGGCACCAATGACAGAACTCTCATTAAGTAATTTCGCAGCTTCTTCAGTTGCAGAACCTGCTTCAACATGAATAGGTCTTGGGCCACGTTCAAATTTTACAGGTACTACTGCATCTATGATTATTTTCTCTGATAAATATGGTGCTAATTCAGATAAAGTTTCTAAATGTGCTTCGTAAGGGACTGCGATGATAACGATATCTGATTTTTTGGCCGCATCTTCATTATTTGTTCCGGAAATATCTAATTTATGAGTAAATGACTTGTAAAGAGTTTCCGAAAGCTCAGATGCTACATCTTCACCACGCTTTTCATTGCGACTACCAATTGTAATTTTATGACCTGCAATAGCAAATCTTGTAGCGAGGCCCTTTCCTTCAGGTCCAGTCCCTCCAATTATTGCAATACGATGCATTGGTAGCCCTTTCACTATCTCTAAAAAATCGACAATTAATTGATTACTATTGTTCCTTCAGTCAGTATTAATCCATCTACAAAAAGTTTCAACGACCAATTTCCTTTATCTAAAGTTTCCTTTTGGGCATATCCTACCCAAAATTCTGAATTTGGTGTTTCAGTCCAATTCAAAGTAGGAGAGCTATATTTTAGTTTATCATTGTGAGTAACGATCCAACTAAAGTTTTTCGTCATTTCCATTTCAGATAATTCAGATTGCAACAAAATTTGTTTGGTATCCTCAGAAACACCTTGGATCAACGTTCCATTTTTTGATAGTGCACTTCCTAGTTTTGTATTGTTTGATCGAGGACTTTCGGAGAATTTACCAATGGTTAGAGAATTTGTGGAGTGTAGGATCCGATTTGCCCATATTTCCAATTTCCAATTTCCTGAAGGCAATCCCGAAGAAGAAGGTACGCCAATTTTGTCACTTATAATCGCAAAAGCTTCGCCATTCCAAACGTAACTTGCCGATAATGAGTCTTGTAAAATATCATCGAGATACCATCGCTCTTCTATGAGGATGTTTTTCCCTAAGTTTTGTAGGCAGTACTCGAAGTATATATTTTCAGTACCTTCCAAAAAGTGATTGCGGTAATTAGTTAGATATAGCTCATTGTCTGTATAGCTTGCTTGATCAGAAAATTTAGGGGCACCCACCCAAGCATTCTCTGTAAAATCAATTTCTTTCTGAGTACTTCCAGAAAATAAAGGAATTGTATGGTGTTCTGTTTTTGAAGATTGGATTGTTCTTTCTATTAATTCCTTCACTACACTTAGAGGTCTTATCTGTGTAACAGGTGCAATTAAGGAGTATTGTTCAGGAATCAGAATTCCTACTAATTCTCCACCTCCATTAAATACTGGTCCTCCAGTTGCTGAATAATCTAATTCAGCATTGACAACCCACTTTTCAATGCTGGACTGGATGTTTTCTTTCCTAATTGTTTTGATTTTTGTTCGCGTGATGGTTAAAGCGTGATCATCTTTTGGATGTGTGTAGGCAAATAATCTAAGTCGGTCATTGAATTCAACTAATTCAGAATCGCCTATAATTGCAGACCGTAAATCTAATTCATTTTCTAATTCGTCTCCATTTTGGTCCTGATTGATTTTTAAAATTGCTAGGTCTAGTTGGACCTCAGCATCTATAAGAATAGCTTGGAAGTCTGGTATTGAACTTTTATTGTTAATCAGATCTGTTGAAATATAAATTGTATCATTAGAGAATGAGCCATCAATTTGGTAGGGATTAACCAGAGAATACGAAGTTAAAATTAATCCTTTTTCCCCATCAATTATTACGCCGGTGCCAGTTCGATTTTTTGTGATAGAGGAATTTTTACTTTCGACATGTACTTTTATAACTGATTGCGCTAACAATTGATCTTGTTCTGTTATATCAATTTGAGTCCTGTCTGATACTGATGCTGGCGTAGGAGTTAAGATTATAGGTGTGGGAGTTTTTTGAACGTTACCAACTGTAGTGTCAGGAACTGCACCACCTGGGATTAGTTCACTGGTCTTGGCACAAGAACATAATAATAGTGTGCTGATTGTTAATAAAAATAATCTAGTAAATAACATCTATAACAAAGTTACCCGCTGTTCCTCGTAATAGTTTCAAAGCACGATTGCATTGTTTTGCTTATCCACGTGGTAGTCCTAATCCTCGTGTTGCAATAATATTTCTTTGAATTTCTGATGTCCCTGCAGCAATTGTTGAAGAAACAGTACTCATATACTCTCTTGTAGCTAATCCATTAAGTGCCGAATAATCTGAGTGACTTGAAAGATTCCCATACAAACCAAGCATATTGATGAATCTACGTGCTTGTCTTTGTGTTAATTCAGAATTATATACTTTTGACATCGATGCTTCATAATTCGGGACTAGTCCTTTTGATTGCATCCAACCTACACGATAGCCAAATAAGCGTCCGATTTCTAATTCTGTAGCAGTTTCTGCCATCAAAATTCTGTTATTTCCTTTTGTGGAATATTCTTTGTTTGCAGTAAGAAAATCAAGATTACGCGTGAATGCTCTTTGGACTGCAGCCGCTCTATGTGCACCAGATCTTTCGAAGTCTAAAGTCGTAGTTGCCGCATACCATCCTCTATTTTCATCGCCGATCATATTTTTATCAGGGACACGTACCTCTTCAAAAAATGTTTCGTTGAAACCTCGAGCACCATGCATCTGTTCAATAGGCCGCACAGAGATACCGTCTGTCTTCATATCTAGCATAAAATAACTGATTCCACGATGCTTTGGTGCTTCAGGATCGGTTCGTGTGAGTACATGAATCCAATCTGCGTGTTGTGCACCAGAAGTCCAAATTTTTTGTCCATTAATTACCCAGTCATCACCATCTCTGGTGGCTCGCGTTTGTAAAGATGCAAGATCTGAACCAGAACCTGGTTCAGAAAAGCCCTGACACCAATGTGATTCTCCCCTGGCAATTACTGGCAGATGTTCCTTCTTTTGTTCCTCTGTTCCATGAACGATCAGACAAGGGCCTATCATTGATGGCCCCATTCCACCGGTAGGGGCTTCATGAAGAGTTGCTTCTTCTCTAAATATCATTTGTTCAATATGTGTCGCATTTTTGCCACCGTATTCAGTAGGCCATGCCATAGTTAACCAACCATGTTCAGCAAGTAATTTTTCGAATGCATGATTTTTTTCAATTGATCTTTCTGGTGTATCAGTACTTTCTGACCAATATTCCTTAAAAAAAGTGCGGACTTCTTCTCTAAAGATTTTCTCGTCGTGATTCCATGAAAAATCCATGACTCCTCCAATTCAGCATTAGTTAACCAAAAATATAATAAAAAGTCTCTCGCAACATAATTACAGAAACTGTAAACTTTTCTCAATCTAAATAATACTAAATTAGTGTGCTAAGGAATCATAATGGACTATGAAGCTATTCTTTTCGATGTCAATGATGGTATTGCTGTAATTACCTTAAATCGTCCAGAACGTATGAATACTTTCAGTGATGCATTATTAAGCGAGTGGGCAGATGCTATTGTACGTTGCCAAGAGGATGATTCTGTAAGAGTTGTTGTAGTCACTGGTGCAGGAAGGGCTTTCTGCGCAGGAGCTGACTTAAGAGCAACAGGAGATCAAGACACAGTTTTAATGCAAGAAGCAGGTCCTGCTGAGAGACGTAATTCACTTCGCTATAGCGTTTATCGAGTTCCACATGCTTTAGAACAATTAGATAAACCATATATTGCTGCAATTAATGGTGCAGCTGTAGGTGCTGGTATGGATATGGCTTCGATGGCTGATATTCGTATATCTTCCGATAAAGCCAGATTTGGTATGTCGTATATAAATGTTGCCCTAGTCCCAGGTGATGGTGGGGCTTGGTTATTGCCTCGAATTGTTGGAAAACAAAAAGCCTTGGATCTAATTTGGAGTGGTGAAATTTTTGGTGCTGAAGAAGCACTTGAAATGGGATACTTATTGAAAGTAGTTCCGCATGACAATTTAATGGATGAAGTAATGGACTATGCTCAAAAGCTTGCAAAAGGTCCTCCAGTAGCTATTCAATTAGGGAAGCAATTGGTGAAGAGAGCTGATAGTCTTTCATTCGTTGAATCATTAAACGCTGCTCAACACGCATTTACTATTTCTCAGCTTACAGAAGATGCTAAAGAGGGGCCTTTGGCTTTTAGGGAGAAGCGACCACCTAATTATACTGGGCGATAATTGTATGGATTTTCTTTTCAGAGATTAGCCTTTCACGAGATAAAATACTCTGAAGGGGAATTCTGATGAATGTTTTTCGATTTGGGTTACTTATTCTTTTATCAGCTATTTTAGGTGGTTTTGTTGCCACTCAATTGTTCAATGATTCTGGTTCCGATCTTTCTGAAATCAAGCAAACAATGATTGAAATTGATGCTCGACAGAATTTTATCGAACAGGAATTTTCTAATTCAGAAAAAGCACTAAATCAGATAAGTGATTCATTACTAACAACTGAGCAATCTTTAGAAGGCTTTGAAATTTTTTCAGTTCATTCGCAAGAGAATATTGATGTTCTCGAGTCGGCAATCGAAAAAACACAGGATTTGATTTCGAAAGTTGAACAAAATTACTTAAATACAAATGAAACAATTAATGTTCTTAAAAACGAATTAGGAAATATAGAAGGTTTTAATACAGATCTACATGCTGTTATTGATAGCGTTAAAGCTAGTGTTGTTGTAATAGAAGTGGAGAGAGGACCCGCTAGGGGCGGAGGCACTGGATTTGTAATTGATAGTTATGGTCACATAATCACGAACTATCATGTAATTGAAGGTGGTAATGTAATCATAGTAAGTACTCTAAGTGGTGATAGATTATCAGCAGAACTCATCGGAACAGACCCAAGTAATGATCTTGCAGTTTTGCGAATTTCTTCAGATCTAGTGACGTTGACACCTGTTGAATTTGCTGATTCTTCAAAAGTTCTAGTTGGGGACGATGTTTTTGCTATTGGTAATCCTTTTGGAGAAGATTTTAGTGTTACTGCTGGGATAGTTTCTGCCGTAGATCGAAATACAATGTCTAGTTTTACGAATCGTCAAATTTTAAATGTCATTCAGACTGATGCTCCAATTAATCCAGGAAATTCAGGAGGGCCTCTTTTTAATCTTGCAGGAAATGTAATAGGTGTAAATACATCTATTTCTGGACCGATTAGAGGAAATGTTGGCTTAGGTTTTGCAGTTCCTTCGAACACAGTTAAAAGATTTCTTCCTGAGATGAAAATTGGTGAGAAAATAAAACACCCTCAATTAGGTATTACAGGGCGTCCACTAAACTCAATACTCACAGAAGAAAATCCTGATCCTGTTAGAGGAGTACTTGTTATTGAATCTGTAGGAGCTGCATTACAAGCTGGCATAATTGCAGAAGATATTATTATAAAATTTAATAATGTCGAAGTTAAAGGTTTTACTGATCTTGCTGCAAAAATTGATCAGCATGATGTTGGCGATGAAGTAAATATAACTGTATTGCGTGGATCTAAGGAAATTGTAATACCTGTTACCTTTATTGCGTGGCAGTAACTGCTATTTCACGGAAGTTTTATCGGTCTTCCAGCAACAAGTAGCCATGCATCATTGGCATGTGAAGCGACAGATTGATTAATTGTGCCAAGCATATCTCTATATACTCTGGCCAACTTCGATGTCGGAACAATACCTCCACCTACTTCATTACTTACAATAATTGTTTTGGCACTGCGATTTCTTGTGTGTGAATAAATGGAACTTAGTTCTAAAAATAGACTTTCATATGTTTTTTCAATATTTTCACTAGTGAGATCATTTTCATAGATCAAAAGTTGGTTTGTAACCCACATAGATAAGCAGTCAAATAAAATGCAATGGTCATTCTGAATAGATTGATAGGCTTTTGCGATATCAAATTTTGTTTCGATTGTTTTCCAATGCGAGGGGCGTCTTTTTTGATGTTGCTTAATACGATCTTTCATTTCAAGGTCCAAAGGCTCTAAGGTCGCAAGATATACAGTTGGGATATCTTCTTCAGTTGCTAATTTCTCAGCAAAAGTACTTTTCCCACTGCGTACTCCTCCAGTTATGAAGATCAGATCGCCCATATTTTCCTATTAAGTAATTTTTTCAGCTACTTGCGCTTCAGTAAAAGTAGCCATTTCGTTTAGTAACTTACATGCAGAAATGCATAAAGATAATCCCAATGCAGCACCGGTCGCTTCACCTAATCTCAAATCTAGATCCAATAATGGAATTAGATTCATATGGTCGAGGATAATTTGATGTGCTGGCTCTGGTGATAGATGGGAAGATATTAAGTATTCACTAATTTTTGGTTCTAAGATAACTGCAATTAGAGCAGCAACTGATGAAATTACTCCATCAATTATTATTGGGACTCTATTTCTAGCTGCACCTATATAGATACCTGCCATTACTGCAATTTCATAACCACCAAGGGCAGAAAGTAAGCTGATTGCATCTTCTGGATCGAAAATGTTGATTTTTAGAGCTCGCTCAATAGCAGATAATTTTTTCTTATAGGTGAAATCGTCTATACCCGTTCCTCTGCCTGTAACTATCTGGGTTTTTTTTCCAGTAATTGCAGCTGTGATTGCAGCAGCGGATGTTGTGTTTCCAATTCCCATTTCTCCACACGCAACTATATCGATTTGATTATTTTGTAGTTCATTGTTAAAAAATGTAATACCAGAGGCCACAGCTTTTTCAGCATTTTTTCTTGTCATTGCTGGTCCATGAGTAAAGTCATCTGTACCTTTTCCAATACTCAACGAAACAACAGGAGCATCCTCAAAATTTCCATTGTTGATTCCAGCATCAATAAGTACTAAACGTGCACCTATTGATTTTCCTAGAACATTGATAGCAGCTCCTTCATTTATAAAATTTTCCATCATTTGTTTTGTTACTTCTGTTGGATACGCAGATACACCTTTTTGTGCAACTCCATGATCTGCTGCTACAACGACCACAAGGTTGTGTATCAGTGTGGGATCTTTTTTTTGTTTTATGCCTGCTATATGAACTGCTAAATCTTCAAGCCTACCAAGCGATCCTTCTGGTTTAGTAAGTTTCGCTTGTTGTTTTTTGACTTTGTCTTGAATTGCAGTGTCTATGTGTGAGATTGCTGCACAATTTGTAGCAATTAAAGATTGATCTTTTGATAACTTAGCCACTTTATTCTCCCTATGAAATTTACTTTGTTGTTTGTATAGAAGAAAGAATGTGGATATTTAAATTTAAGATTTTTAGCGTATTCTATTGACATGTTGTCAGAGATAAGTATGATCTTGTTAAAAGAATCACAACCACTAGGTTGTATAGCTGCTGAATCTTTAATTATGAATTTCATAATTGAGATCGGGGGAACCATTAATTGGGGTGAACTCTTCGCGAAGAGCGGGTGTCCTGACAACCCGAACCCGTCAGCTAACCTCGTAAGCAATTTTCAGGCCAATTCGGTAATTTACCGGAGCACTAGATAGGAGTGCAGGCATGATAGTGAGTACGCCACCTAAGAATTGTCCCCGATGTCGTGGTCTCATGTTAATTGAAGATGATTGGTATGGAAAATTCGGTACTTGTATTGCATGTGGCTATGTGCATGACAGTGAACGTTGTGATCCCAAAGATATTGAGGAAGAAGAACGTTTGTTAGCTGGTAAGCAGCGTCGTCGTCAACCATCACATGGGAAACTTCGTTTATAATTTTATCTTTATAATGTAATGGTAAGTATAAATCCTTTGCCTTTGGCAAAGGATTTACTTGCTTAAAATATAGACTTGTTACAAAATTTTGCCCTGAAATCAAAATTTTAATTTATATGATATTGCGCATTAGTTTAAAAAATTTTAGGAGTTAATTTCATGGCTAGTTTTGATATTCTCGTGTTACCTGGTGATGGAATAGGTCCGGAAGTTACTAAAGAAGGTGTTAGGACTTTAGAGTTAATCGGACAACAATATGAACATGTCTTCCGCCTTAAACATGATACTGTCGGCGGAGACTGTATAGACAAATTTGGTGTTGCGATACGTGAACAGACTCTCCAAGATGCTCGAGATTTTGATGCAATTTTGTTTGGAGCCGTGGGTGGACCAAAGTGGGATGATCCGACAGCGCCTGTTCGTCCTGAACAAGGTTTGCTTGCATTAAGGTCGGAGTTGCAATTGTGGGCTAATTTACGTCCAGTGAAAGCAATTCCTGCGTTGTTAGATTCTTCATCTATAAAACAAGAAATTCTTGAAGGTACCGATATTATGGTTATAAGAGAGCTAACTAGTGGTGCGTATTTTGGTGAACCAAAAGAAAGAAGAAATGAAAATAATCTCCGCGCTGCTGTTGATACAATTTATTACCGTGAAGATGAAGTTGAGAGAGTTGCAAGACTCGGATTCAAACTTGCACAGCAAAGACGTAATAAATTAACCAATGTTGATAAAGCTAATGTATTGGAATCATCTCGACTATGGAGAGAAATTGTGCATGAAGTACAAAAAGAATTTCCTGAAGTTGAATATGAAGATGTGTTAGTTGACGCTATGACTATGCACTTGATTAAGCGGCCTAGTGACTTTGATGTGGTTATTGCGGGCAATATGTTTGGTGACATAATTACAGATGAAGCTTCCATGTTGATTGGATCTATGGGAATGCTCGCTTCAGCATCTTTATCTACACCTGGAGAAGTTGGAACTGCCTTTGGCATGTATGAACCTATACATGGTTCTGCGCCTGATATCGCTGGTAAAGATATTGCCAATCCCCTAGCAATGATTTTATGTACTGCAATGATGTTACGTCACTCGTGTGGACTTGAAGAAGAGGCAGTAGCTATTGAAGAGGCGGTTAGTCAAGTAATCGAAGATGGACTGAGAACTGCTGATTTGACTTCTGAAAGTAATGCATTGAATACTATTGAAATTGCCGATGAAGTTTTATCTCGATTAGGTAATTAATTATTTATTGTCCAATTGATAAAGGTTTTTCTGGGTAGTTACCTGTAATTATTGGAATTAACAATTCTTTTAGTTTTATAGGGGAAGTTTTTTCTTTTAATTGTGAAATTTGTTCTAAATTCATCCATTTATAAGACATTAGAGTAACCAATTCATCGTCTTTTGTTGGTTTGATTTTTGGAGATTCTCTCGTGAGCTCAGCAACATAGAAGTATTCATGTGTGTCATACCATTTTTCATATCCACTGTGATACCAAATCCAATCACGCACCCAAACACATTTTTTTAATGGGGGAGAAAAGCCTGTTTCTTCATACAATTCTCTTAGAGCAGTCTCTGAAGGTTTTTCATTTAATTCGGAGGCACCACCAGGTGTCATCCAGATAATTTCATCATTAGAATCTGATGGATTTGTAGATGTTTCAAAAAGCAACAAATTCTTTTCGCAGTCGAAAAGAAGTACACGAGCACCGGGGCGTTTTTCAGGATTTAAATTATGAATTGTGGTCATTTTTATTTATTTTCTTTTCTGAACGTTAGTAGTAAGTTTAACGGAATAAATTCTTGTTTTATATGTTTGATTAATTTATGTAAAAGTACCTAAGCTTAATTTCTAATAGAGCGGATAAAATGGCTGACCATATAAACTCCCCAGATAGTGGCTCTTCTGATGCTGTGAAATCTTTTTTACCAAATGCATCTGATATCCGCTTATACGACACCACATTGCGTGATGGCCTTGGAATGGAAGGATTAAGTCTTTCCTTACAGGACAAATTATTAATTCTAAAGAAACTTGATGATTTGGGTATTCACTACATTGAAGGTGGGTATCCAGGGTCTAATCCTAAAGATGCAGATTTTTTTAACCGCGCAAAAGAAATATCGTTATCTAGTGCTGTGCTCGTGGCATTTGGTTCTACACGAAAACCTGGTAATGAAGTAGAAAAAGATGAGGCACTTCGTGCCGTTCTTGATGCTGGTACCGCGGCAATTACTCTTGTAGGAAAAACGTCAAAGAGCCAAGTATTAGAGGTTTTAGAAACCACAGAAGAAGAAAATTTATTAATGATTGCTGAATCAATTCAATATCTTGAAAATAAAGGTAAAGAGGTCATTTTTGATGCAGAGCATTTTTTTGATGGTTATAAAGAAGATAAAGATTATGCGATAGCTTGTATTCTCACAGCACAAAAAGCCGGTGCTTCTACTGTTACATTGTGTGATACAAATGGGGGAGCTATTCCTTCACAAATACGACAGATTATTACAGAAATTCGTGGTCTTATTGAATGTGATATCGGTATTCATTGTCATAATGATACGGATATGGCTGTTGCGAGTACCTTAGCAGCGGTTGAAGAAGGCGCTACGCAAATACAGGCTTGTCTAAATGGATGGGGTGAGCGCACGGGTAATGCAAATATGATTTCAGTGATTCCAAATCTTAAATTAAAATTAGGTTTAGATGTAGTTGGTGAAGAGCAGCTTAAACGACTTACGGAAACTGCACTATTTGCATCAGAGCTTGCTAATTTCACTCCTAATTCTCAGCAACCATATGTGGGCAGTGGGGCATTTGCCCATAAAGCAGGGCTACATGTTGCTGCAGTTACAAAATCACCAGGTTCTTACACGCACATTAGTCCTTCATTAGTGGGTAATAAAGAGCGAGTTTTGATTTCTGAACTGTCAGGTAGAAGAAATATTGTAGAGAAACTTCGTGAGCAGGGTGTGGAAGTTGAGTTAAATGATAATCAAGTTGCTCAAGTTCTTTCTGACTTGAAAAATCAAGAAGCACGTGGCTACCAATTTGAGTCAGCTGAAGCTAGTTTTGAACTACTCGTGCGTCGTTTGCAAGATGGCTACACACCTCTTTTTAATCTTGAAGATTTTCTGATTGTAGAGCATGGAAGAAATATTAGCGGTGATTCATATATGGCAGAAATGCAAGCAGAGGCCATGGTAAAAATGCGTATAGGCGATCATTTGTCGCAAGTAGCTGCTGATGGGAATGGACCTGTATCTGCCTTAGATGCTGCTGTGCGAAAAGCTTTGTCCGAAGTGCACGCAGAAATATCTCAAGTTCGCTTAGTAGATTATAAGGTTCGAATTATTGATTCTGGTGCTGGTGCTGATGCTGCTGTTCGTGTTCTGATTGAATCCAGTGATGGTATACGTTTATGGCGAACAGTTGGAGCTTCTACGGATGTTGTTGGTGCATCATGGCTTGCGTTACAAGATGCTTATGAATATTGGCTCTTTCATTGGGGTCAAGGTGTTTGAAATTTAATTGATACTTAGAATGGAGTATGAAATGACTCAACCGCAAACAATTGTAGATAAGATTTGGGAACAACATGTTGTTCATGCAGAGCAGGGTAAACCTGACCTTTTATATATCGATCTACATTTAGTGCATGAAGTTACCTCACCTCAAGCATTTGATGGATTAAGAATGACAAACAGAAGTGTGCGTCGTCCTGATCTTACTTTAGCAACTGTAGATCATAATGTGCCTACGACAGATCGTACACTACCTAATCCTGATCCTTTATCAACTCAGCAAATAGAAGTTTTGAGAACAAATTGCAAGGATTTTGATATCCCGTTGTGGGACATATTTGATTTAAGGCAAGGTATTGTTCATATCATTAGCCCTGAACACGGGCTAACTCAACCTGGCATGACCATTGTTTGCGGTGATAGTCATACTTCAACGCATGGTGCATTTGGTGCTTTAGCTTTTGGTATTGGTACTTCAGAAGTTGAACATGTTCTCGCTACACAAACATTACCACAAAGTCGACCGAAAACGATGTCGGTTGAGGTTACAGGTGAACTTGGAGTTGGTGTCACAGCCAAGGATGTAATTTTAGCCATTATTCAGCGTACAGGGGTTGATGGTGGTGTTGGTCATGTAATTGAATATCGTGGTGATGTTATTCGTAAGCTCTCAATGGAAGAAAGAATGACGGTCTGTAATATGACTATTGAAGGTGGCGCCAGAGCAGGATTAATAGCTCCTGATGAAAAGACCTTTGAATATTTACTTGGTAAAGAATTTTCACCCTCTGGATTAGATTGGGATCAACAGGTAGAAAATTGGGGAAAGCTTGTGAGTGATGAGGGCGCAGTTTTCGATCAATCGATTGTTTTGGATGGGAACAACATAGCACCACATGTGACTTGGGGAACTACACCTGCACAAAGCGTTCCAGTTAGCGATGTGGTACCTAACCCTGACGACGCTACGACTGCTTCTTCACGAGAAACTGCGCAGAGAGCATTGAAATATATGGGATTAGAGGCAGGAACTGCGATTACTGATATAGGTATAGATCGAGTATTTATTGGATCATGTACTAATGGACGTATAGAAGACTTAAGAAGGGCAGCAACTATCATAGAAGGTCAAAAAGTGTCTTCTTCAGTCAGTGCAATGATTGTTCCTGGTTCGGGTAAAGTAAAACAACAAGCAGAAGAAGAAGGTTTAGATCTAATTTTTAAAGATGCAGGTTTTGAGTGGCGTGAACCTGGTTGCTCAATGTGCTTAGGAATGAACCCGGATATTTTATTGCCACAAGAAAGATGTGCTTCTACAAGCAACAGAAATTTTGAAGGACGTCAAGGTGCAGGTGGAAGAACACATCTTGTTAGTCCTGAAATGGCAGCAGCAGCAGCGATTGCGGGTAATTTTGTAGATGTTAGGGAGATAATCTGATGAAAGCAGTTAAACAAGTTCGTGGGAATGCAATTCCCTTAAATCGTGCTGATGTTGATACAGATCAAATAATTCCTAAGCAATTTTTGAAACGTATAGAGCGGACCGGTTATGGTGAATTCGCTTTTTTTGATTGGCGTAAAGATGATGATTTCATTACTAATCGAATTCAATATAAGGATGCACCGATTATGCTTGCACAGCAAAACTTTGGATGTGGTTCTAGTAGAGAACATGCTGTATGGGCTTTAGAAGATATGGGTGTCGAAGCAATTATTGCTCCAAGTTTTGGTGATATATTTCGCAATAATTGTTCTAAAGTTGGCCTCCTGACTATTCAACTTGATCAAGATGATGTTGATTACTTAATGTCTCGTGCTGAAGAACTACCCGAGGGAGAGATTGTAATTAATTTGGAAAATCAGACCGTCATGATAGGTTCAGAATGGTCACGACAATTCAAAATTGATGAATTTGTAAAGCATCGATTACTTAATGGTTTGGATGATATAGGAATTACACTGGCAAATGAACAGAAGATTTCTTCTTTTGAAGAAATACGTTCGAGTTTTTTACCAAGTACAGATCAAGCTGGTCAGGATAGTCTAAAGATAAATTGATGACTGCTAATGTCGATAATGTTCCGTTACCGGAGAGCGTTTTTCGTTCTGTTCAGATAGTACTTCCAACTATAGAGTACAAAAGTGTGGAACAGATTGGCTTTGGTATGAATAGAAGAGTCTATCGAGTTTCTGATGGACAAACATATTGGGCTATATCTATAGCAAAGTCATGTGTATATTCCGAAATTAATTCTTTTCGCCAAGAAGTGAAATTACTCAATTATCTACAAGATATAATTGTTTCAGGTATTACCCCCCAAGATGCTCAATTGGTCGAATCTCAAGATGGTCATTTCGCTATGATTTACCGATTCATAGAGGGAAGAAATCTAAGTTCAGTTACAATACCGGAGTCTAAACTTAATACATTGGCGATTCAAATTGCTAATTTCTTTTACCAGTTACACACTATTTCACTCGATAGTTTGAATAGTATCGACATACAGACAATAAACTTATTGGATGATCATTATATTCCAATGCTTAAAATTGCGAAGGATGATATTGATGGATATTCGTACACGTATTTAAAAAACTTGCAAGAGAAATTTCGTTATTATGATAATAATTTTTCGCAATCTCCAGTTCTCGTGCATGGTGATATAAGTGGCGAACATCTATTAGTTGATTCTGAATATAATTTATGTGGTGTAATTGACTTTGGTGACACTATGATCAGTGATTTTGCTATTGATTTTGCAGGTATATTAAATGATATGCCTAAAGAGTTCTTGGATAAGATTATGATTAACTACAACAATTCGTTTGATACATATTTTTTCAAACGAGTCGAAGTTCTAATTAATATGGCTCCACTTTTTGATATTGCATACGAAAGCGCTGTTCATGATTCGCGTAAGAAGGCTGAAGCAATTCAGAAACTTAAACAATTAGCTATAGCAAATGCATAAAGTTGCAATGGACTATTCAGCAATGTTCTTTACAGCAATAGCTCGATTTAGCGCATGCAAGTAAGCTCGGGCGCTCGCTACTAAGATGTCTGTATCTGCAGCCCTGCCCTGATATGCATCACCATCTGTTTCGACTCTAATGGTTACTTCGCCTTGTGCATCAATTCCTTCTGTAACTGATTTCACAGAGAATTCTGTTAATGAATTTTCGGTATTTGTGACACGATTTATTGCTCTATAAATGGCGTCAACTGGTCCTGTTCCTATCGCTGCATCTTCAGAGGTATTGCCATCTGGATCCATTAATCGGACTGTTGCCGTGGGAGTACCGTGGTCACCAGTTGATACTTGGACAAGATCTAATGTCCAGGCATCTTGTACTTGAATTTGTGTTTGCTCAGAGACAATGGCCATTAGATCGCGATCATCAACTTCATCTTTGGCATCAGCAACATCTAAAAACGCATCCCATATTCTTTGGAATTCATCTTCTGAGGGTTCAATTCCTAGAGATTCTAATCTCGATTGCAGACCATGCCGACCCGACGTTTTTGTCAGTACAATAGCTGAACCACCTGGTATACCCAATTCAACAGGATCCATTATTTCATAAGTCTCTCTCATTTTTAGAACACCATCTTGATGGATACCTGATGAATGCCGAAAAGCATTTTTCCCAACAATTGCTTTATGTGGTTGTAATGTCATACCTGATGCACGTTCAACCAATTTACTAATTGAGTAAATTTCCTGTGGCTTTGCATCTACATGTACATTCATGAAATCGTCACGTGTACGTATCGACATGATAATTTCTTCTAAAGATGCATTACCAGCTCTTTCTCCAATTCCATTAATTGTCCCTTCAACCTGACGTGCACCACCAAGAATTCCTGCTAAAGAGTTTGCAGTTGCCATTCCTAAGTCATTTTGACAATGTACAGATATTCGTGCTTTATGCATGTTTGGTACATTTTCAGGAAGAGAACGTATGAAGGCTTCAAATTCTTCAGGAATAGCATATCCGACAGTATCAGGAATATTAATTGTCGTTGCCCCTTCTTCGATTGCTGCTTCAACAAGTTGATAAACGAATTCTGGTCTAGATCGTGTAGCATCCATAGGAGAAAATTCGACATCCGAGGTATATTTTGCAGCTCTTGAAACTGCAGCTCGGGCCATTTCCATTATATCCTCACGATTTTTTCGTAGCTGTTGTGCTAGATGGATATCACTTGAAGATAGAAAAACATGTATTCGTGGAGTCTCTGCATGTTTTACAGCTTCCCAAGCTGCATCTACGTCATTAAAGGCTGCTCGAGCGAGACCTGCGATTACTGGTCCTTTGACTTGTTTAGCAATTTCTGCAACTGATTCTAAGTCTCCTGGTGAAGATATAGGAAATCCAGCTTCGATAATATCAACATTTAATCTTGCAAGTGCTCGAGCAATTTCTAGTTTTTCGTTTACTGTAAATCCTATACCTGCGGACTGTTCACCATCGCGAAGCGTCGTGTCAAAGATATAAACTTTTTCGCTATTACTCATTTTCAACTCCTATTAGTTTATATACATAAACTTATTCTGAGACGTAGGGTAATTCTCCCTCAGGGCGCCTACCTGATGCTTGATGAAATCTAGCAACTTCAACTGGTTCAGTAGTTGGGACAGAAATTGCTTGTGGGCCTCTTAACATGGCAATACGCCCAGTTCTTACCATTTCAATAATGGGATATGCGGCGAGGTTTTCTAGTAAGCTATCGACAGTTTCTGGATGAGCCACAAGTTGTATAACTACACTATATTCTGTGATATCTACTGCCTGTGCCCTAAATATTTCTACTAAGTCGAGGATGTCCCTACGATTATTTTTTTCAGATCGAACCTTAATAAGTGCAATTTCTCTAACTATTGATTCTTCACGGCTAAGGTCAGAAACTTTAATAATGTCGATTAGTTTGTAAAGTTGTTTTTCTACTTGTTCACCTACATTATCATCTCCTTCCACTACAAAAGTCATCCGCGAGATGCCCTCTTGTTCTGTAGTTCCTACAGCTAAAGATTCAATATTAAAACCGCGTCTTCGAAATAATGAAGCAACGCGATTAAGAACTCCAGGATGATTTTCAACTAAAGCTGCTAGAGTGTGTTTCATTTTAATTCTCCAAATTACCTAAGACTACAAAGCCTTAACTTGATCTGATGTTTCAACAGTTTCACTAAGTGCAGCGCCAGCTGGCACCATCGGCCAAACATTTCCTTCAGTTTCCACTTGGAAATCAATTAAAACGGGACCGGGATGATTATTTGCTTCTATAATTACATCATCAACTTCTGACTTATGGCTTACACGAAGTGATTTTATACCATATGCTTCACCAAGTTTAACAAAGTCTGGCTGTGACATATTGACGGAAACATAGTTATTCCCATAAAAAAGTTCTTGCCATTGTCGAACCATTCCCAAGAATCCATTGTTCATGATTGCCATTTTGACAGGTAAATTTTCATCGATCATTGTGGCAATTTCTTGATTAGTCATTTGAAATCCACCATCACCACAAATTGTCCAAACGGTTCTGTTTGGTTCGGCAACTTGAGCTCCTAACGCTGCAGGAACCTCGAAACCCATAGTACCTAAACCACCAGAAGTAATTAGCTGACGAGGCCTTGAAATATTCATTAGTTGTGCGGCCCACATTTGGTGCTGTCCAACTCCTGTTACTACAACTCCTTCATTCCCAATTTTTTCAGCTATTCGAGATTCAATGTATTGAGGAGTTAGCTCATCTACCTCAGGTACTTTAAATGAATCCTTATGATCTCTACGTAATTCATCGATCCAATGTATCCAATCAATGTGTGATAATGGCTCGAATTGTGTGATTAGTATTTTTAATACTTCCCGGACGTTACCTACAATTGGCGTGGTGGTGATTATGTTTTTGTTATGTTCTGCTGGATCTATGTCTACATGTATGACATTTGCCGTAGGGTTGAGATCGGCAAAGCGACCTAATGCACGATCATCCATGCGCATACCTAATCCTATTATAAGATCTGCATTTGATGCAGCGTGGTTGGCCCAATAAGATCCGTGCATCCCCATCATTCCATAGGAGAGAACATGATCTTGAGGAATTGATCCAAGACCTAATAAGGTATTGAGAACTGGAGTACCTGATTTTTCAGCAAATTCCATTAACTCTTTAGATGCATCTGCTTGAATAATACCGTGTCCAGCAAAAATTATTGGTCGCTCAGCTCTGCGAATTAGCTGAACTGCATTCTTGATTTCATCTTCATTAACGGAAGGAAATGGTTCATATCCTCTAATAGAAATTTGCTCTGGCCACTCGAAATCAGCTTCTTCGATAAATACATCCTTAGGAATATCAATATGTACTGGACCTGGCCTGCCAGTAGTGGCTATATAAGCTGCCTCAGCAAAAGTTGGTGCGATATCTTCCGCTCGCATTACGAGATAATTGTGTTTAGTAATTGGCATTGTAATACCAGTGATATCTGCTTCTTGAAAGCCATCTCTTCCTAAAAGGTTTCGGGCAACATTTCCAGTTATGAAAAGTACAGGGATACTATCCATCATCGCGTCAGTAATAGCTGTAACGAGATTCGTTGCTCCAGGACCTGAAGTAGCTAAAGCACAACCCAATCTTCCTGAAGCTTTTGCATATCCTTCGGCTGCATGTCCAGCGCCTTGTTCATGACGAACTAAAATATGGCGTACTTCAGGATGTGAAGGCCATCGATCGTATAATGGAAGAACCACACCGCCTGGATATCCAAAGACAGTATCGATACCAATTTTTTTGAGTGATTCAAGGACTATATCTGCTCCAGTAATCTTCTTCATTTTGTTCTTCCTGTGAATTTCATTGATTTTTTTATTTGCAAGACAAACCACCCTTGCGGGTTTTTTTAGGCGACACTGCTCGTCAGATGGACGACAGTATCGCCTATGTAAGGACTAGTAAGACGTTAGAAGGCACCAATAAGCTGAGGCCAGATAAGACCACGGAACGGTCAACGCTTATTGATGTGTTGTTCTGCATAGTTCTAATAGTATCATCAGGATTCGCACAATAAGTCAACTAGTTATGGTGACTTATTGGTAAATTTTAAAATTACCTTTTCCAAAATTGAGAATAATTACCTGACTGAAGAGTCTGCCTGTCGTAGCATCTAATTATGGATAAAGAAGTGATTGTAATTGGTGCTGGTCCTGCTGGTTCTACTGCTGCTAGAGAGATATCTTCTTTGGGATGGGAAGTTCTCCTTTTAGATAAATCACGCTTTCCTCGTGATAAGCCTTGTGGTGGTGGTGTTACGATACGGACGGATGAACTTTTACCTTTTTCACTTGATCCCGTAATTGAAGATGTAGTCTACGGAGCACATTTGCGATTGCGTGACAATCAAATAATTACTCGCCATACCTCTAAGCCTATAACATACATGACTCAACGAAGCCGGTTGGATTCTTTTCTTGTTGAACAAGCACAAAAGTCAGGTGTT
>CEQN01067911.1_pt1 | contig 22391 bp, 15 predicted proteins | sample 427011 | NCBI WGS metagenome assembly CEQN01 (sample SAMEA2621277, study PRJEB7988) | marine metagenome | biome: marine biome (ENVO:00000447); feature: deep chlorophyll maximum layer (ENVO:xxxxxxxx); material: "saline water (ENVO:00002010), including plankton (ENVO:xxxxxxxx)" | depth 120 m
ACGCGATTGTCTCGCATCAGCTCTCAGATTTATTAACGCTAATATAATATCCTCACTTGTTAGATCTTTTACCTCCAAACCATGCATACAAGCTAATTCGACTAAGCTTGTATGGTCGATCTCCCCAAGTGATTCAACTGATTTCAAAACATCCAACCCAAGTACATTTAACAATTCATTCAAAACTTCCTGTGCCTCAGACACATCATATCCTTCATCACTACCTCTATTTATATCTCGAGCAAGATCAAATAATATTGCCAATGCTTTTGCTGTAGATAAATCATCTTCCATCACTTCAACAAATTGCTCTCTTACTTTTTGCACACCAATCGCTTCCCCAGATGTAGAAGATACTTGGAGCGCCCGCCTTAAACGAGCCAGAGCCTTTAATGATCCTGCCATTGCATCATCGGTTAAATTATTTGGTCCACGATAATAGCTGTTCAGGACAAATAACCTTAATGCCTCATTTCCCCATCTATCTATTGCTTCCGAAACGGACACAACATTGCCTAAAGATTTAGACATTTTCTCACCTTGATATAAAACCATCCCATTATGCATCCAAATATTTGCAAAAACTTTCCCTGTCACTGCTTCAGCTTGTGCTATTTCATTTTCATGGTGCGGAAATATGAGATCTATCCCGCCGCCATGAATGTCAAAGGTATCGCCTAAATATTTTTGTGCCATCGTAGAGCATTCAATATGCCAGCCCGGCCTACCTTGACCCCATCGAGAATCCCAGCTCGGTTCTCCTGGTTTTTTTGCCTTCCACAAAGCGAAATCTAACGGAGATTCTTTTTCTGCTTCATCTTCAACGACAAAATCTTCCTGCGCACTGTCAATAAACCTTCGTGAAAGTTTCCCATAGTCTGGTTGGGAGCGAACTCGAAAATATACATTGCCTGTTGACGTTATATAACCAAATCCATTGTTAAGAATTTTTTGAATCGCATCACATATCGACTCAATCTCTTCTGTAACTCTTGGTCGACGTGTAATTGAATTAATTCCAAGTATTTTTTGCTCATCCTCCCACTTGCTAATTTGATCTTCAGCCAAATTGATCGGGTCTTGCTTCAATGCATAACCTCTCTCGATTAATTTATCGTCTATATCTGTATAATTTGAAACGAAATTAACTTCGTATCCACCAGCTTTATTACCAGGCCAACGCAAGTAGCGTACAAGCACATCATAAACCATCAATGACATCGCATGACCTACATGAGCATCCGCATATGGAGTGACTCCACACACGTAAATATTAACCACCCCTTCCTGAGATGGACTTAATTCTTCAAATTTACCTGTAAGTGTGTTTGTAATTCTCATGTCACTTAAATCTTATAGCGAAAAGGCTAACTCTTATATCCATTTAATCTTGAATTAGAGCCACTGCCATGGCAGCAATAGCCTCTCCATTACCTATCACTCCCATACCTTCATTTGTTGTAGCTTTTATATTTACTGCAGTAGGCGATAAATTCATAACACCTGCTATTGATTCACGCATACTTTTTATATAGCTAGATAATCGCGGTTTCTCTGCAATAATTGTCACATCTAAATTTATTACTTCCAAATTTCGAGATTGCAATAAACGCTCTACACGTAATAATAATTCTCGACTATCTATATCCTTCAATGAAGGATCGTCAGGCGAAAAAGTTTCACCTATATCGCCTGCACCTGCTGCACCTAACAACGCATCAATTACTGCATGGATCAGAGAATCTCCATCTGAGTGACCTTCGAGCCGTTGAGCTTCGATTATTTCCACTCCTCCTAGTCTCAAATGGCCTTCGTTACTAACCCGAAACTTATGAATATCGTACCCAAAACCTACCCGCATTTTAACAATACCTATCTTTAGCAATATCAAAGTCTAGATTTAATAGATTAATCGCAATTTGAAAATCTATAGGATTTGTTAATTTTATATTTTTCGCATCACCTTCAACGATCTCCACTGTCCCACCTAACAATTCAACCATCATCGCATCATCTGTCACATTCTCATCTATGTTGCGGTGTGCGTTCCTAATTAGATCTCCTCTGAAAACCTGAGGTGTTTGAACCGTTCTCAACATGGACCTGTCTAATGTCTCGACTACCTTGCCTGCATCATCTACTCTCTTAACTGTTTCATTTAAGCGTAACCCAGGCACTGCTGCACCATTCAATTTTGCTGATTTAAATACACTTAAAATCATTTCTACCGAGATAAAAGGTCGAGCTCCGTCATGTATTATATACCAACCTGCCTCCGGTACAGCCGCCAAACCTGCAGCAACAGAATCTTGTCTTCTTTCTCCACCTTCAACAAATATTGTTTCTTTTTGATTTATTAACAATTTTTTGATTTGTGCTTGTCGCTCCTTAGGTGAAACAACGACCAACACATCCAGAATATCTAAACCAGTAAGTACTTCGAGTGAATACTCAATTACAGGTCTTCTATTAAGCTTTAACCATAACTTGTCTTCCGAACCCATTCGGGAAGAACTACCTGCTGCCAATAAAATCCCAGCAATTTTAGAACCTTTAGCGTTCTCTTCATACATTTTAACTTCCAGACATTGGCTTATTGCTTAAACTATTCTATCCTCTATTCATATAACTTACCGTAACCAATCTCTACACACCCATAATTGGAGATTATCGTGCCAAAAACATACGACCAGATCATCTCTCAAGTTATTAAACCTGCTCGCTATCTAGGCGGTGAGCATAATTCAATTGTAAAAGATTGGAGTTCCACTAACCTCAAAGTTGCTCTTGCCTACCCTGATCTTTATGACCTCGGTATGTCCAATCTCGGAATAGCTTTACTGTACGACATCATCAATAAGCGCGCTGATGCCCTTGCTGAACGCATTTTTAGTCCTTGGACCGATTTCGAACAACTTCTTCGTGAGAATAATGAACCTTTGCGTTCACTTGAAACCCAACACTCTTTAAACAATTTTGACATCTTAGGAATTACACTCCAGTACGAAGCTTGTTATACAAATGTCCTAAACCTTTTGGACCTTGGCCAAATACCCTTACGCAGCGAAAAACGTACATCCCAAGATCCTCTCGTTATAGCAGGTGGTTCAGGTGCCCTTCAACCTGAACCATTGTCACCTTTTATTGACGCCTTTGTATTAGGTGAGGGGGAAGAGGTTATTCGTGAAATATGTGATGTAGTCTCTCTCTGGAAAAAAGACGCTGCCAAGACGCGTGAAAAACTCATGATCCAATTGGCACAGATAGAAGGTGTTTATGTGCCTGCATTTTATACCGTTTCTTACGATGACCAAGGGAAGGTAGCTTCTATCTTACCTAATGTCCCTTATGCGCCTGGACGTATTACACGTCGTGTTCTTCAAACTCTCGAACCCACTCTCACCAAACCTATTGTTCCTAATATCGAGGTAGTCCACGACCGAGCAACTGTGGAAATACAACGAGGGTGCACACAAGGATGTCGCTTTTGTCAGGCAGGTATGATCTATCGACCAACACGAGAACGAAGTGTCGAAGAAGTAGTCGAGGCCGCTGGAGAACTTTTACGAAACACTGGCTACCAAGAACTCTCACTGATGTCATTATCTACCACAGATCACAAAGACATCTCTCGTATGGTAAATGCACTCATGGATGCGTACGGAGATTCAGGACTAAAAATTAGCATCCCATCTACACGAGTTGACTCCTTTAGTGTAGATATCGCTGAAGCTGTCGCTCGTGGTAAAAAACACACTTTAACTCTTGCACCTGAGGCAGGATCGCAACGTCTTAGAAACACTATAAGTAAGCTGGTCTCTGAAGAAGATATCCTGAATGCAGCCACTAATGCTTTCAGTAGTGGCTGGACCTCTATCAAGATGTATTTCATGGTGGGTCAACCTACGGAAACAGACCATGATGTGCTTGAAATTGTACGAATAGCTGATGCAGTTAAAAAAATAGGACACTCCCATATAGGAAACCGCGCTCGAGTGCGCGTATCCACAAGTAATTTTATTCCAAAAGCTCATACGCCCTACCAATGGGTTTCCCAATGTGATGCCGATACATTACGTCGACGTCATAAATTACTTCGCAAAGGTTGTCGTGACGTTGGAGTGCAATTTACATGGGAAGATCCTGAAAAATCTATTCTTGAAGCCGTTTTGTCACGAGGTGATCGAAGAGTAGCTGATGTTATCGAATATGCTTGGGAGAATGGTGCTAAATTCGATGGCTGGTCTGAACATCACGACTGGAATATCTGGCATCAAGCATTTATACACTACGGACTTGATCCGCAATTTTATGCTCACCGTAACCGAGACTTATGGGAAACCCTACCTTGGTCTCATATCTATGGAGGAACTGAACCCAGTTATCTGCGCGGAGAATGGCTCAACACCTTAGAGCAAGAAATAACATTAGACTGTAAAAGTGACCCTTGTAACGTCTGTGGAATGCAAAATCTACAACAAGATTGCGTAGTTAAAATAAATGATCTTGTACAAATGAAAATTGCTGGAGATACTACTAAAAAGGAAAGGTTACTCCAAGAAAAAGAAAGACTCCTTGTTAACCTCAATCCAATTACGAACTAGCAAACCAACTAACCGACCAATTTAGTCTGGGTCAGCTACATAAGAGGTCACACCTGCTAGTTCTGCAGTAATCTCGTCACCAGCTTCAAATGCTGTCGGGGCATCTCCTATGACCACTTCTTGCCGTTCAAAGTCGAATATAAAAGGAAGAATCATGGAATCCGGAATAGCAATCTCTGCAATTGGCTCTGGCCTTTCTACCACAATAGTTGCACGAGCAGGAATTAATTTCCCGATAATTACATTCTCTTTTAACCCTCGCAGATAGTCTGTCGACCCTGCGATAGCAGCGTCAGTCAGTACACGAGTAGTCTCTTGGAAAGAAGCGGCAGCTAAAAATGAATCTGTACTCAATGAAGCTTTAGTTACACCTAGTAAAACAGGTTCGGCAGTAGCTGGAGTGCCACCTTCCGTAACGAGCTTCTCGTTCAGTTCATCAAATTGCCATCGATCTACCAATTCTGTTGGCAGCAACTCAGAATCCCCGGGATCGTCGACACGAACCTTTCTCATCATTTGACTAACAATCACTTCAATATGTCTGTCATTAATATTTACACCCTGTGAACGATATACTTTTTGGACCTCATCTACTAGGTACAATTGACAGGCCTCTGGGCCCATAATTCTTAATACTTCTTGGGGATCTAGTGGCCCTTCTGTAAGTGGCTCTCCTGCTGAAATTAACGCACCAGGTTCCACTCTTATTCGTGAACTTGCTGGAATCGGATATTCCCTTACATCCTTTATTTCAAGCGTCATTCGTAATCCTGTTGGACGTCTACGTCTTCCAGTTCTTACAAATTCGACCACACCGTCAGCTGAAGCCATTAATGGCAACATAGGAACATCTTGAACTTCTGTACTTTCAGGTGGTAATGCTAAAGTTTGGTCCGCTTCTACTCGATCACCATTCTCAACCAGCAATTCAAAGTCTTCAGGGAGCTCAAACTCATCTACAAATGTCTCTGTCGATTCAACCGAAATTGAACGTAGGCCATCACCTTGATGAAGAAGTACCACACCGTCAATCTCAGAAATAATTCCCTGCCCTTTAGGAACTCTCGCTTCAAATATTTCTTCAACTCTAGGAAGGCCTGATGTTATATCAAGCCCTGCAACTCCACCAGTATGGAATGTCCTCATGGTCAATTGAGTTCCAGGCTCTCCAATCGACTGTGCAGCTATAATACCAATTGCCGTTCCTGGTTCTACCAGTTGTCCAGTTGCTAATGAGCGACCATAACTATGTTGTGCTATCCCACGAGGAGAAGTGTCCGTTAACGCTGACTGGACATGAACCTTAGTAATTCCTGCTTTAATAATATCTGCAGCCAAATCAGATGTAATTTCTTCATCTGCATTAACCAAAATTTCACCGGTTTCTGGATGCACTACAGGAGATGCAGTGAAGCGTCCATCTATCCGTTCTTCTAATGATGCAAGTAGCGCCTCTCCGGGTCTATCAACTAACCAAATCCCAGGGATCGGCATGCCTTCATCGACACAGCTCCCTGGTTGTACAACGACATCTTGAGCAACGTCTATCATTCTTCTGGTTAAGTAACCCGAATCAGCTGTTCTTAATGCAGTATCGGCAAGTCCTTTTCGAGCACCGTGCGTCGAAATAAAGTATTCGAGAACTGACAACCCTTCCCTGAAACTTGATCGAATAGGGAGATCAATAATCCTTCCCGATGGGTCAGACATCAATCCTCTCATAGCACCCATCTGTCTAATCTGAGCAATATTCCCCTTCGCTCCACTATTTGACATCATTGCCAAAGAGCTAGTTGGTGGAAGTGCATCATATAAAGCTGTCTGCATCCTATTAGTGGTATCAGTCCAGATATTAATTGCCGACTGATATTTTTCATCTGCAGTAATCAACCCTAATTGGAATTGTTCTTCCATCTCATCAATATGCGAATCTGCTTCCGCCATCAATACTGGCTTCGTTGTTGGGACAGAAATATCAGAAACTGCAATAGTCATCCCTGACTGTGTAGCATATCTAAACCCAATATCTTTAATTTGATCCACCAATTCCACCGTTGGTGCATTACCTAAATCGCGATGAATGGTTGAAACGAGTTCTTTCAACTTACTCTTGTCCATTAATTCATTATGGAATGCACTACCTTCTGGCAAAATTTGATTAAACAAAACTCGACCTACAGTAGTATCAATAAATCCCTCTGCAGTTTTAAATTTAATTGGCTCTTGCAATCCGATATCGCCTAATTGATAAACCATTTGCAAACGATCGGCACTAGCAAATACCCTTGCGTTCTCTTGCCCTTCAGGCAGTGAGCCTGGATACGTCAAATAATAGCAGCCCAAAACCATGTCCAATGTAGGTGCAACCACAGGCTCACCATCGGAAGGTGAAAGTAAGTTTTCTGAACTAAGCATTACCTGTCTTGCTTCAGCTACAGCTTCATAGGATAGTGGAACATGCACTGCCATTTGATCGCCGTCAAAGTCAGCATTGTAGGCAAAACATACTAACGGGTGTAGTTGAATTGCCGATCCTTCAACGAGCACAGCTTCAAAGGCTTGAATTCCTAATCTATGCAGTGTCGGAGCTCGATTTAAAAGCACGGGGCGTTCTGTTATAACAGCCTCTAGGACATCCCAAACTTCCGGCTGTGCTCTCTCAACTATTCTCTTCGCGCCTTTGATGTTATGAGCAACACCACCTCTAACAAGAGCATGCATTACAAATGGCTTGTATAGTTCCAATGCCATCTTTTTAGGCAATCCACATTGATTTAATCTCAATTGTGGACCCACAATAATCACAGATCTTCCAGAATAGTCGACCCTTTTTCCCAAAAGATTTTGCCTGAAACGTCCTTGCTTTCCCTTTAATAGATCTGACAATGACTTTAATTTATGATTGCCCGAACCTGCTACCGGTCTCCCTCTTCTTCCATTGTCTATTAAAGAATCTACCGATTCCTGTAGCATTCTTTTCTCATTACGAATAATAATCTCAGGAGCACCTAAATTAAGTAATCTCTTTAAACGGTTATTACGATTTATTACTCTTCTATATAAATCATTAAGATCTGAGGTAGCAAACCTCCCACCTTCTAGCTGGACCATTGGTCGCAAATCAGGGGGTAAAACAGGCAATTCAGAGACAATCATCCAATCAGGTCGATTTCCTGATTTACGTAAAGATTCTACTATTCGCATCCTCTTGGTAGCTTTCTTACGTCTTTGGCCACTGGTCGACTGCAATTCTTCCTGTAATTTTACTCTTAGCGAATCTAGATCTAGGCGCTCCAATATAGATTGAATTGACTCAGCACCCATACCTGCACGGAAAACAAGACCAAAACGCTCTTCATATTCTCTATATTCAATTTCTGCCATTACTGTAAGTGCGTCAGCTTCAATAGGATCCCTTAACTTCTCTAACCACTTAACTAAATGTTCGTATTCCTTTGTAACTGATTCTCGAATTGCTTGCTGCTCTAATCGCAATTCTTCGGTGATTTCGAAGGATTGATCTCGTTTCTGTTGAATTGCAGCATCAGTTAATAAATCTACATCAGCTTTCTTCTCGCCAAATTGATCTTCTAGATCTTTTGCTGCTTTATCTAAAACCCCCTTCACTGAACTAACTAATTTATCTGTTATTTCAGCACCACGTGGGCCAATTTCATGGTTGTGGAACATCAATTTTCCACGTAACTTGGAGCCGACTCTGCCTGTTAGATCTTCTTCAATTTCTCCTGCTTCTTTAGCCAGACTATCGTGTTGATCTTTAGATTGATTCGCCAAACTTGCTAATTGTTCATCTTTTTCATTTTCAAGAAACAGAACTGCGTCTTGTAGGGATTGTTCTTCCTGCTCTACTTTCTGAGTTACTTCTGTTTCACGAGACAAACCAATTTCTTCGATTTCTTGATTTAATAACTCAAGTGCATGCTTCCTGGCTTCTTCATTAACTTCCGTAACTACATATTGAGCAAAGTACAAAACACGTTCTAGTGTTCTTGGTGCAATATCCAATAAAAGGCCTAATCTACTTGGAACACCTTTAGCAAACCAGATGTGCGTCACAGGCGCGGCCAAGCTAATATGAGCCATACGTTCTCGTCTAACTTTAGATCTTGTTACTTCCGTACCGCACCTATCACAAACAATACCCTTATATCTAATCCTTTTGTACTTTCCACAAGCACATTCAAAATCCTTAACTGGCCCAAAAATACGTTGACAAAATAAACCATCCATCTCAGGTTTTAATGTCCTGTAGTTGATAGTCTCAGGTTTAGTAACCTCTCCATATGACCATGACAAAATCTGTGACGATGAAGCCAGCCCCAATCTAATCGCGTTAAAATCGTTTACTTCAAGCATTTGGCGCATCCTCCAGTTCTCTTCCGGACAAGTTAATTCCCAACGATGGGATTTGTTCCATATAATCTTCTGTAAAACCTACGTCTTCGGCATTACTGTTAAGAATATCTACACTTAAACCAAGTGCTTGTAGTTCTTTTACGAGTACTTTAAACGATTCCGGGACCCCTGGGTCCATTGCGTTTTCACCTTTAACAATTGACTCATACGTTTTTACTCGGCCTACGACATCATCTGACTTAACAGTAAGCATTTCCTGTAGAATATGCGCTGCTCCATATGCTTCCAAAGCCCACACTTCCATCTCACCAAAACGTTGCCCGCCGAATTGGGCTTTTCCGCCTAGGGGTTGCTGTGTAATCAAAGAATATGGACCCGTCGAGCGAGCGTGAATTTTATCATCAACTAAATGTATAAGTTTCAGCATATACATGTAGCCCACAGTTACTGGCTGATCAAAAGGTTCACCTGTACGTCCGTCATATAATGTCTGTTTTCCCCATATAGGAGGGGCGGCATTCCGACGATTAGCTACATCTGCCACCAGAACATCTAATTCGTCCTCATCCAAGTCTCTGACATTAGACTCTCCATGCCCTTCAAGCCATAAAGCTAGACATGCATTCCTGGCGACGCCAGGCTGTCCTGTGCGAAGAACTTCCTCCGAGTCAAAGCCGGCTTCTTCCAAATATTCTTCCATTGCCTCAACGTCGACTCTTTGGCCTATATCAGAGTCTTCTGAAGACAAAGCTTTCTCCGTTTCAACCGCACCTGCCTGGATTGCAACCCAAGCTCTTGAAAGTGCATCTTCAATTTCCAATTCACTCGCACCATCAAAAACAGGTGTCACAGCGCGCCAGCCTAACGTAGAGGCTGCCCATCCCAAGTGTGTTTCTAAAACTTGACCAATATTCATTCTCGAAGGGACTCCAATAGGGTTTAGCACCACTTCAACTGCACGACCATCTGCTAAATATGGCATGTCTTCAATTGGCAATAATTTAGATACAACACCTTTATTACCATGACGTCCTGCCATTTTATCGCCAGAGGTGATTTTTCGTTTCTGTGCAACTGCAATACGAACTAATTTGTTCACATCTGCAGGTAAGTCATCTCCGTTTTCCCTGCTGAAAATACGAACATCTATTACTTTTCCTCTCTCGCCATGAGGAACTCTTAAGCTCGTATCTTTAACTTCTCGAGCTTTCTCTCCAAAAATTGCTCTTAGCAATTTCTCTTCGGGCGTTAATTCCGTTTCACCTTTTGGAGTAATCTTGCCTACTAAAACATCTCCTTCACTAACCTCTGCTCCAACTCTAATAATGCCATCTTCTGCTAGATCACGGAGAGCTTCTTCTCCCACATTTGGTATATCTCTAGTTATTTCTTCCGGGCCTAACTTCGTATCGCGTGCTTCTACTTCATATTTTTCCATATGTATCGAAGTAAATTTATCTTCCCTTACTACTGATTCTGAAAGCACAATCGCGTCTTCATAATTAAGACCTTCCCAGGACATGAAAGCAACCAATAACGACTGGCCTAAGGCCAACTGACCATCTTGAGTACATGAAGAATCTACCAGAGCCTGTCCTTTCTGGACCTTATCGCCACTTTGAACTATTGGCCTTTGATTAATACACGTCCCTTGATTAGATCTCACAAATTTCAATAGCGGATAACGCGCCTCGCGGCCGGTATCGTACTTCACATGTATAAAATTAGCTGTAGCACTTGTTATTTCACCTTTTTCTTCAGCATGAATAACCTGACCTGAGTCAGCTGCAACAGGGAGTTCCATTCCTGTCCCTACAAGAGGGACCTCTGGCTTGATCAGCGGGACAGCTTGACGTTGCATGTTTGCACCCATCAAAGCGCGATTGGCATCGTCATGCTCTAGGAAAGGAATCATCGCGGCAGCAACAGAAACTATCTGTTTGGGAGATACATCTACATAGTCAACATCTACAGATGCCACCATCTCAAATCGATCGCCGTGGCGTACTTCTAATCGATCATCAAAGATATTTCCTTTTTCATCAAAAACACAATCAGCTTGTGCAATTCTGAATCGTTCCTCTTCATGTGCATCCAAATAAATCGGTTGTTCTGTTGCAAAAGGAACAACCGGAATCAATTCTTCATCTGCATCAGCAAGGTCTTTTGCAAGCTCTTTATCAATCAATGTATCGGCTTCTGCAATTAATCTACCGCGTGCCGTTTTCACAGCATTCGAAAGGTAATGCCCTTCAAGTTGCTTTGCCTTTTCCTTAGCAACTTCATGCACAACTTCCCTATATGGTGTTTCAATAAATCCAAAATCGTTAACTACTCCATAGGAAGCCAAACTGCCAATCAAACCGATGTTTGGACCTTCTGGTGTTTCGATAGGGCAAATTCTTCCATAGTGACTTGAGTGAACATCTCGAACATCGAACCCTGCTCGATCTCTTGACAGCCCTCCAGGCCCTAAAGCCGACAACTTCCTTTTATGTGCAATCTCAGACAATGGATTAACTTGATCCATAAATTGTGAAAGTTGCGAACCGCCAAAGAATTCTTTCATCGAAGCTACCACTGGCCGAATGTTAACCAATGCTGAGGGGGTTGCCTCTTCAGGATCTGTAATCGTCATTCTTTCCCGAACAACCCTTTCCATCCTTAAGAGACCCACACGGAATTGATTTTGCATCAATTCTCCCACAGAACGCACTCTTCTGTTGCCTAAGTGATCTATGTCATCAATCTCACCTTTGCCGTTATTAATATTCCATATCTCACACACAATCGACATCAGATCACCACGGCTCAAGGCAAATGATTTAGTGTTTTCCTCTATGCCCAACCGCTTACTTAGCTTATATCTACCTACCTTGCCCAAATCATATCTACGATCGGTAAAAAAGAGTTGCTCTATCAGCTCTTTAGCGTTTTCTGCTGTAGGAGGATCCCCTGGTCGAAGTCTTCTATAAAATTCTTCTAAGGCCTCTGCCTGATTGGTGGTAGGGTCTTTGTCTAAAGTAGCTTCTAAAAACGAAATCTCGCCTCCAGCATCCACCTCAGAAAGCATCTCACGCACTCTTTCATCGGTTCCAAGTTCTTGCATCGACAATCCGTCTTCTTGATCTATTGCGCGCAATAAAACAGTAATCGGCAGTCGACGCTTTCTATCTACTTTTACCGAAATCAGATTTTTTACCGAAGTTTCAAACTCAAGCCAGGCTCCTCTATTCGGAATTAGTTTAGCTGCCACCAATTGGCGCCCTGAAGCAGGATCTGTATTCGCTGTAAAATAAACACCAGGCGATCTCACTAATTGGGAAACCACCACACGTTCCGCTCCATTAATAATGAACGTCCCTTGATTGGTCATGAGAGGTATATCTCCCATAAATAATTCCTGCTCTTTTACTTCGCCAGTCTCTTTAACAAGCAATTCCACTCTAACTCTCATGGGAGCTGCATACGTACGTTCTCTATCTCGAGCCTCAGTCTCTGTAAGTTCCGGATCGCCCAACCAATAATCAGTGAATCTAATTTCCATTCTGCTACCTGTGAAATCTTCAATTGGAGTGATTTCATCGAACAGTTCACGCAAACTGTGACTTAAAAATCGATCATATGAACTTTTTGGCATTCCTAACAAATTGGGCATCGGCATTATATTCGGTGCATGTCCAAATGTTCTTGTCTGGCTTGGGACTCTACGGTTCGAGCGAACAATCCTGCGAGGTGTTGATACCACTATAAATTCCTCCACAAACTAAAACACGTACTTCAAAAAACCACAGCGACTTAAGACTCTGTGGGCTCTCGAAGTACGTCCTATCTTCTGATCACGCAGACACACATTCCAGATAAAGTGACAGCAAAAGAATCGGGTTACCCCGATTACTAATTTCAATTAGAGAATATTAATTTAGAACCAAAAAGATGCGCCACCTGACTGAGCATTGTAACTCTTTTTTTAGGCTTTTTACAACTTAATTTTTATATTTTTACGAAAAATTTATGTTAATCAGCATACAACTGTAACTCATCAATTACTCGACTAACTTTCTCTGGCAACAAAAATTCTGTTGGCCTTCCAGTTCTTATACGATCCCTTAAGTCACTCGATGAAATCTCAATCTCAGGCATTCGAACGTAGTCAATGCGTTCTTTTATTCGAGGAATTTTCATTTCCAATTGTGCTATGACATCTTGATGTGCTGATCCTGGTCTTCTCCCAACAGCAAGTCTGACTGAATCAACGATCTTCTCAGGGTCTTTCCAAAACTCCATATCGGCTAACGCATCACTCCCTAGAATAAACCACCACTGATCTTCAGTTTGTGGTAATTGTAAAATTGTATCGATCGTATAGGTGGGTCCTTGCCTATCAATTTCAGTCGTTCTTACATAAGCCCAATCAATACCACGCAGAGCTGCTTCCAACATTTGCAATCGGTTTTCTGCAGTAGAAACCTTACTGTCAGCTTTCCTGTAAGGATCTCCTGCCGGAATAAACCATACTTCATCTAACTCCAAGTCATGCCTCGCATTACTTGCTAAAATAAGATGTCCTACATGTGGTGGGTCGAAGGTGCCACCCATTATACCTCTGCGTACTACTGCCATTAATCATCCCATCGGATTCGAAGTTGGCCTATCCTTATCAGATCGCCTTGTTTTGCCCCCCTGCGTTTAAGTGCTCTTGCCACACCTAACCTGGATAGACGATCGAAAAATTCAGCCCGAGCTTCAGTCTCTGTCAGATCTAATGTTTCTGCTAGCCATTGAGGGGTCGATCCTTTCACCGTCAACACACCATCCTCACCTTCCTCAATTTCAAATCTTTTCTGCTGTGGTTGTGGTCTGAGTCTAATGATATTTGTACCTTCTGACTCCTTTTGTTGCCGCAACTGAACTAAAGATTGATGTGCCTTTTGAGCTAGTTCTCTAACTCCGTGCCCGGATACTGCTGAAATAGAAAGGACAGGTACAGAAAGATTCTTTATTTCGTCCTCTAGCAGTTCCAGTCGTGCAGCCCCGTCAGGAATATCTATTTTATTAAAGGCAATAATTTGAGGTTTCTCGCTTAGTCCATATCCGAAAGAATAAAGTTCCTCGTTAATCATTTGTATGTCCTCTAATGGATCTTCCTGAGATAAATCGACAACATGTACTAGTATTTCAGTCCGCTCAATATGTCTTAAGAAGTCATGCCCCAGTCCCACACCTTGACTTGCACCCTCTATTAAACCTGGCATATCCGCAGCTACAAATGAATCGTAGCCTAACTCCACCACACCCAATTCAGGATCTAGTGTTGTGAAAGGATACGATGCGACCTTTGGAGTTGCCCTTGACCACTGTGTTAATAAAGAAGATTTACCTGCATTCGGCAGACCGATAATTCCTATATCGGCTATTAACTTAAGTTCTATTTGTATTGTCTTCTTTTCTCCAGCTTGTCCTTTTTGTGCAAAAGAAGGCGCTTGCCGAGTTGAAGTGGTGAAGTATTTGTTCCCATGTCCGCCCCTTCCACCTTTTGCTATTTGTATTTCGAGTCCATTACTATCAATATCTGCAAGTATTGTTTTTTCAGAACCTTCCTCGCCCACCTCGTACACGATGCTCCCTACAGGCACGTCAAGTATAATTCCTTCTCCAGCTGCTCCATGACGTTGATTTGGCCCGCCGGGGAATCCATTTGCAGATCTGCGCAATTGTTGATCTCGGTACTCACGCAACGATGAAAGTTTATTGTTTCCCCTCACATAAACGTTGCCACCCCTTCCGCCGTCTCCTCCATCAGGACCGCCATGAGGTACAAATTTTTCACGATGGAAAGAAACCAGTCCATTTCCACCGTTACCTGCGTAAATTTTAAATTGAACAATATCGATCATGACTTCTATGTAAACATCTTTGATAACACGAATCAAAAAGAATAAGGATTTTTGCTGAAGGGAGGGAGAGAGGTAGTCGTAGTAGTAGTAGTGTGGATTTGTTGATAGATAGAAAAAAAATCAAAGAATGAGAGCCTGAAGCCGTATATTTTAAGTGGATAAGGCAAGGATAAAATGTATATTTTTAAATCCTAAATGGGGATAAAAGACCTGATGAAGAGGATTAGGAGAAGTTATGGTAAATGAAAGGAGAGCTCTAGTAAAATATATCCACATTACTCAACGCAAACAAACATGGGAAGAACAGATGTTACAAAAACCGTTCGTAACTTTAATTAATAAAGTAAAAAGGCAGACTGATCTGCGTTAACTAGGCAACAGATCGGGCTTGGTCGATCATTTCGCGGAGGTTACCAATATCGGTTTTAGTTTCGGGATCTATAGAAAGTGCCCTGTCCATTTTTTGCCACCCATGATGGACTGTTGAGTGATCTCTTCCACCTAACTCATCGCCTATCTCTATCAAGGAGCGGTGTGCAACTTCACGCATTAAGTACATTGCTAGCTGGCGGGGATAGGCAACTCTTTTTTCACGACTTTTTGATAGCAAAGCTTCTCGGCTTATATCAAAGTAGGTACAAATAGTATCGATTATTAACGTTGGTGAAGGGGGTAGTTTTGGCTCGTTAGATTCCAAAGAAGAAAGTGCCGATTGTATCAAAGAGGCACTTAAAGGCTCACGAGTCAACCGACTATAAGCTAAAACTCGAGTAAGAGATCCTTCAAGTTCACGGATGTTTTTCTTATAGCGTGCAGCAATTAAGTGTAAAACATCGTTTGGAACATTAAGACCTTGCTCAAGCGCCTTTGCTCTAAGAATCGCTACGCGTGTTTCAACATCGGGAGCTTGAAGGTCAGCGATGAGACCCCATTCGAAGCGTGTGCGCAATCGTTCTTCTAAATGTGGAATTAGAGAAGGACTTTTGTCAGATGTGATTACGATTTGATTGCCTGATTCATAAAGTTCGTTAAATGTGTGAAAGAATTCTTCCTGTGTTTGTTCTTTGCCAGCTATAAACTGGATATCATCAATCAGTAATGCATCAGGCTGTCGATACAGCTGGCGAAATTCCTCCATTTTACGATTTTGGATTGCGGTAATGAGTTGATTGGTAAAAGCCTCTGCGCTTACATACAAAACATGTAAATTAGCATTTACGAACTCATGACCAACTGCTTGAAGGAGGTGTGTTTTACCTAAACCTGCGGCTCCATAAAGGAAAAGAGGATTGTAGCGGTCTCCAGGTGAATCGGCAGCACCTTTAGCGGAGGCAGCTGCAAGTTCATTTCCCTTGCCTACGATAAAACGGTCGAAAGAGTAACGCTCCCGGAGTCTAGGGCGTGGTGTGGTGTGAGGGTTTGATGAGGTGAAGTCAAATTTTTGAGCTGAGGATTGAATAGGTTGTAATGGTTGAAAAAAGACATCAAAAGATTGACCACTGATTTCGGATAGCGATCGTAGGATGGATGGCTTTAATCTTTGTTGAAGCCATTCAGTGACAAATTCAGATCGTGTTCCAACAACTAAAGAGTTTCCTTCAAAGCGTAATCCTTCAGTTCCGTCTAACCAGGTATCGTAATTTGCACGGGAAACTTGAGAGGAGAGATCACGAAGGGTTGCTTGCCAGAGGGCTGAAGGGTCAGAAGACAAGTTGTCAGACATAGGTACTCCTCGTTTGAAGAGCAACATAGTTTTCCACAACTGTGGAAAAGGTGTGGATAAAATGTGCCCCGCCGCAGGGAAAAAACTTCCCTAAAAGTTAGTTAGTGCCTGATTAATTAAGAAACCCTTCTTTCTTCATTAATCTGCTCTGGTGGGAAAATGTAGCATTGTCAGAATCGCGGATGCAAGCAGGTTATGTATGTTTTTTTTAAAAAATAAAATTGTTTTCAGTTTTGTGCTTGGACAGACATAGAATTGAAACGGTAAAGTTAATGTAACAATAAGCTAAAACGAAAATACAGGGTGCAAAATATGCTTTTAGCAATTGACGTTGGAAATACAAGTATTGCGGTAGGCTTATTTAAAGAGAAAGATCTTCAAGCAACTTTTAGAATTGCAACAGACCGTGATAATTTTCCTGATGAGTATGGTAGCTTACTGCTGAATTTGTTAAGGACAAAAAAAATTGATGTAGAGCATATCACAGATGCAATAATTTCCTCGACAGTTCCTGGTTTGATTGGGACATTTCAGGAAGTGTGTGATAAATATTTTCAAGTAATTCCATTAGTTGTTGGACCTGGCATTAAAACTGGAATTAATATTCTGTATGAGAACCCCAAGGAAGTTGGTCCTGATCGTATATTGCATGTGGTTGCGGGTTTGGCTAAATACGAACCTCCCTTAATTATAGTTGATCTAGGGACGGCGTGTGTGTTTGATGCAGTAGCAAGTGATGGAAGCTATCTAGGGGGTTCTATTGCCCCTGGTATAGGATTAGCCTCTTCTGCATTGGTAAGTCATGCGGCTATGTTACATACGGTAGAGTTTAGTAAGCCTTCAGGAGTTATAGGAACGAATACAGTGCATTCAATGCAGGCTGGAATATATTTTGGCTATGTTGAAATGGTAGAAGGAATGATTAATAGATTTAAGTCTGAATTAACAAATGAAAGTTCGAATGTGACGGTTCTTGCTACAGGCGGCTACTCGCCAATTATAGCTGGCGAAGTTGAGGGCTTTGATTATATTGAATTGGATCTTAATCTAGAGGGATTAAGGCTAGTATACGAGGCAAACAGATGAGTTCAATTATAGAAAATCGACAAATCACAGTCGGTGTGACTGGCTCAATTGCAGCATATAAAATTGTAGATGTTGTTAGTAAATTAGTGCAGCAAGGTGCTGTTGTGGATGTTGCTATGACTTCAGCCGCTGTCAATTTTATTTCACCTTTAACGTTTCAGTCGATAACAGGCAGGGAGCCGTATGTCGATATGTGGGGTGTGCACGGAGTCAAAGGCGAGGCTCATATTGAACTTGCGAGAAGAACAGAGTTAATGTTAATTGCGCCAGCAACTGCTTCAACCATGGCGAGTTTGGCTCATGGATTTGCTGATGATTTTGTAACACTAACTGCCTTGGCGACTAAAGCTCCGTTATTAATCTCACCTGCTATGGATTCTCAAATGTGGGATCATGATGCAACACAGATCAATCTAAATTTACTGCAAGAAAGAGGAGCACATTTCATAGGCCCCGAGCAGGGTAGGTTGGCGTCTGGACAAATAGGTACAGGGCGACTTGCAGAATCACAAAAAATTATTGCCACTATTAAGTCTTGTTTAGGAAAACTAGAAGGTGACCTTACTGGGAAGACAGTAATGGTTACAGCAGGGGGAACACGTGAGGCCATAGACCCTGTTAGGTATATAGGTAACAGATCAAGTGGAAAGATGGGTAATGCCCTTGCTGAAGCTGCACGAGACCGTGGTGCTGATGTAGTTCTTATTACGACTGTTCCCGAAACAGCACCTGAAGCAGTGGAAGTTGTTGCCGTTGAGTCCGCAAGTGAGATGGAAGTTGCGGTATCTGATCATCTAGAAAGATCGGAAGTTCTGATCATGGCGGCGGCAGTGGCAGATTACCGCGTGGATCAAGCTTCAGAGCAAAAGATAAAACGAGAACATGCCAAGAATATTGATCTGAAGTTGGTCCCCAACAACGATATTATTGCGAGTATTGCCACTGATATTGTCAAAGTAGCTTTTGCTGCAGAAACAGAAGATTTAATTAATAATGCTAAGAAAAAGCTTTTAGATAAAAATGTGAACTTGATTGTCGCTAACAATGTAACTGGGGAGATGTCTGGTTTTGGGTCAGACACGAACATCATTACTATTTTGGACGATCGAGGGCAGATCGAAGAACTTCCTGTTTTATCAAAATACAGTTGTGCAATGGAAATTTTAGATAGAATTTCAGATCGTTTGGGTAGTTAATCTTTAGAAGGGTCCGCTTCCTCAAGCAATTGGATGATGTTTCCGTCGGGATCACGGAATGTTGCGATCCACCCCCCCCATTTTTCCTGTTCAGGTTCTCTTTGGAAGGCGACACCTTTAGCAGTAAGCATTTTATATGTTTGCTGAATTTGAGGGGTTCCTAAATTGATCATTATACGTAGAGGATCTTTTGCAAAGTTTTTAATTTCAGAGTGGACCGCTATGGTTAGTCGAAAAGAATTAAGATCGAAATTAATAAATTCTTTTCGATCTGATCTTATAGGCAGTTCTAATATGTCTGAATAAAAAGAGCGCATCGATGTAAAGTGAGACGCTTCGGTCCAGATGATTAAGCCTGAAACATTAAGATCGCGCACGATTAAGAGCTAATTGTACGAGCGTTCGCAATGGAGTCCCGGACATTCCCTTGACCCACTCACCATTTGTAGAAGTGATATTCATGACTCCAGCAATATCTAAATGAATCCAGGGGGTATCCCCTGCAAAAGCTTCCAAAAACTTTGCCGCTGTTATTGATCCAGCACCTCTGCCTCCAGTGTTTTTTATATCTGCTACATCAGATTTGATTTGCTCGTGATACTCCTTGTCTAAAGGGAGTCTCCAGTATTTCTCTCCGGTTGTGGTTGCAGCATTTTCGAACTCATTCCAAAGGCGTGTATTGTTTGAAAATCCTCCAACTCTAACGTTGCCTAAAGCAATTCCCATAGCTCCAGTAAGTGTGGCAACGTCAATAATACGAGTTGCTCCATTTTTTCTTGCAAATGCGATTCCATCTGCTAAGACCAGTCGTCCTTCAGCATCTGTATTTGCCACTTCAATAGACTGACCATCCATTGCGTAAAACACATCACCTGGCTTGGTTGCAGAGCCACTGGGCATATTCTCTGTGCAGGGTGCGATTGCCATTACATTAATCTTAGGTTTTAGCTGTGCGATTGCTGCTATAGCATTAATTACGACCGCAGCCCCGCTCATATCCCATTTCATTGCCTCCATGCCTGCTGCAGGTTTTAAAGATATTCCACCGGTATCAAATGTGATTCCCTTACCTATAAGCGTCAGATAGTTACCACGCCTAGGAAGGCCATGATATTTTAATATAATAAATTTTGGCGCCTCTACTGACCCGCGCGCAACAGAGAGATAAGATCCCATACCAAGTCGTTCAGCTTCATCCTGTTCGATTATTTGACATTCGATATTATGCTTGTTGGCTAGGGATTCAGCATTTTGGGCCATTAGAGTGGGCGTCATAAAATTTGCTGGCTGATTGCCCAAAGTACGTGCACTATTCGTGGACTCTGCAAGGATTTTTCCTTTAGTAACTCCTTCTGAGAGTGCTGCAAGTTGTGATCGAGATTTTGCTAATAGGGTCACATTAAAGGAGGACTCAATGTCGCTTTTTGTGTGATGTTCATTAAATTTATAAAGCCCCAGAACAAGTCCTTCAGTTACGGCCAAGCCATATTCTGAATCTGAGAGATTTCTCCAGGCACCTGAGGGAGGTGCCATTACGATATGGTCTGTTTTTGTAGCGCGGATTTGTCTAGAGAGTGTGCCCATAAATGTTCGCAGAAGATTTATGTCTAAGGCATTAGGTTTGTCTTCAATTTCTAAAACGATTATTCGTTTGGCTTTGGATCTTGTTGGTGTGGGGAATTCTAAAAAATGTCCTGCTTTACCATGAAACAACTTGTTTGTGCGTGCTTGAGAGATGGCACCTCGTAGCTGTCGGTCAGCAATGGCAGTTTCGCCTGACAGGGGTCGATTGTTGGTGGGAAGATAAACAATATAGGTATCAGCTTTTTGATCGAATAAATTTCCTGTAGAAGTTTGAATATCCATATTTTCCTAATTTCGCTATGTGTAAAAATCTTTTCCAAAGAATAGTTGGGAACCACACAATGAAGCAATAGAAAAAATTGGGAAGTTATATTTTTGTGGCATCATACCAAGCCAGAGCTAACATTCGTGGCCCAAATTTTGCTGTTGCCTGTCGAGTTAGGGGTGAAATATAAGTTTCGGCATGAGGTAGTTTTTGTTGTAGCCATTTTTCTAATGCACTTGCTGCAGGGTAGGTTGCTGCATGGTGAATAGCTATTCGGGGGCTTTGTAGCGAAGATATCTGATCAGTGCAATAGTCACGAAAATAGATTAAGGCGTCATTTCGCGCAGGTATTCGGCGTAATATTTCGCTTTCAGATCCAGTAATATTCGTAATAATACGATTTTTTTCTAAACCTAGCTCTGCATTCCCTGAAACACTAAGAAGTTCAGGGTATTCTACGAAGGCAACTACCCGTATAGATTGTTGTAAGACTTTCACTTGATCCAGAGCTTCCTTCATTGTGCCAGATTGTTTGAGCACCTCCGATGTGTGGATGGCTTGCCATCCACACCCCATAAGTGCGTGATTAGTTGGTACTATCTGTAGATCATATTTCGAGGTAAGTATCTTTAATTTTGAATCGTGGTCGGAGTTATTGTGAGTGAAACCGTCATCTATGCGAAAATAGAGGATAGGATTTTTTTGTTGTTTAATAGTTTCTTCTAATAATTCCTCAACTGTCTTTGCAGTTTCATGCTCAGTATTAGTAAGTAAAGAAGGTATTGATTCATGGGCAGTGTATAAGGATGGTGTAGGTGGAATTTGAACTATGTCGACTAGTGAAAAAAAAGTTTTAGGTATACAAGCTGCTGCATCAACGACTAAAGTATAGTCCATAATTTTAAAACCCTATCATTACTGATTGCTCACCCATAATGGCTATGCTAGCGTGAAAGGGTCAATATATTACAAAATATGGTTACTAATAGGATGTTGAGATGAGGCAGAGGTAGGAAATTTAAAGATCGATGCAAAATACGGAAAAAAACAATGAAGATATTGACCAGTTTAAACAACATGAAGGTGATACAGGATCACCAGAAGTTCAGGTTGCAATTTTAACCAAGCGGATAAATCGGTTAACTGATCATTTACGAGAACATAAGCATGATTATTCTACAAGAAGAGGTTTGTTGAAGTTAGTTGGGCAACGTCGTCGGCAACTTCGGTACCTGAGTAATAAAAGTGTGGATAGGTATCATAATTTAATTGAAGCTTTAGGTTTACGTCGCTAATCCTTTGCTTTCGCGATTATGCGGATCAATCAATAATACTCTCGGCAACATTTTCAGAGTCAATAGTTAATAATGAAATAGCCCAAGTGGGTTTGTATTTCGTTGAATATAGGAAGTTAGGTAAATGATAGAGACAGAAATGAATTTTACTCACCCCAAAGGGACAAAAGTTTTTACAACTGAAATTGAGGGTGAAACATTTGAAATAGCGAGTGGCCGTTTAGCCCCAAATGCTGCGGCAGCATGCACTGTACGTTATGGCGATACCATGATGTTAGTTACGGTATGTCATGGTGAAGCTCGAGCGGGGATAGACTTCTTCCCCTTAACAGTCGATTTTGAAGAGCGAATGTACGCGATTGGA
>CEQN01211883.1_pt1 | contig 22331 bp, 22 predicted proteins | sample 427011 | NCBI WGS metagenome assembly CEQN01 (sample SAMEA2621277, study PRJEB7988) | marine metagenome | biome: marine biome (ENVO:00000447); feature: deep chlorophyll maximum layer (ENVO:xxxxxxxx); material: "saline water (ENVO:00002010), including plankton (ENVO:xxxxxxxx)" | depth 120 m
TATCCACCATATCCACCATATCCACCATAAGGATTATATCTTCCAGATCCAAAAAAATCAAGCATTCTATTCACTGAATAGCTGTAGTTAATACTAAAATTATTTGGCTTTCTTCCTCCTAACCAAGGTTCAGCAAAAGTGAAGGAATAAGTTTGAAATTGTCTTCCGTTAGCTTGAACTCGAACTGAAAGTTTTTGCCCATCACCAACTGGTAATGGTCTCCATTTACTAAAATCTTTAATATTTTTTACAGAAAAATTACTGAAACTTAAACCAACTGTACCAACAAATCCAAAATAACCGCCCCAGCCTCCTGATAATTCAACCTGATCACTTGGTTTTTCTGTTAATTCCCATGTAATATCTACAGTCTCATTTTGAGGGTTAGGAATAGGTATTGGATTAATACTTTCAGGGTCAAAATAACCAAGTTGAGAAAGCTCTCTTTGAGTTCTAATTAGTTCTGAACGATTATATTTTTGACCAGGAATAGTTCTTAGCTCTCTTCTAATTACATGATCACTTGTTCTATCATTCCCCTTAATTAATATTTTATTAATTGTGGCTTGGGCTCCTTCATATACTCTCATTTCTATATCAACAGAATCTCCAACAATTCCAATTTCAATAGGTTGTATATTTGAAAAAAGGTAACCGTTATCTTGGTAAAGAGAAGATACATCAGATCCTTTTGGATTATAGGTTATTTTTTTTTCAAGAGTTTCAGTATCATAAACATCGCCCTTATTAATTGCAAGAACCTCATTCAACACCTGCTCATCATAAATATAATTTCCTGTCCAATCTATATTTCTAAAAAAGTATTGATTTCCTGGTTCTAGGCTAATATTAAGATCAATATAATCACCTTCTCTTGAAATTTTTTCATCAATTAATTTTATGTCTCTATAACCTTTTGATTGATAAAATAAAATTAAATTTTCCTTGTCATTTTCTAACTCTGAAATAATGAATTTACTTGATTTTAATAAATTTACTTTTGCATTATCAGTTATAAAATTAATTAGATCATCCAATTTGATTCCATTTTTTTGTCCAAATAGATTTTTTGGTTTTAGCAATTCTGTAGACTTTTTAAATAACTCTTTAAATAAAGGCACCCTTACTCTTTCTCCAGATTTTTTTAGTTTACCTTTCAATTTAGCATCTGAAAACCTTAGGTTCCCTTCAAAATTTATATTATTAATTTTTACTTTTTTATTTTTTTCAACACCTATATCAAGTTTTATACTATTAGCGACAATAGTATCTAATTCCTGTTTAATATTTACTTGCGTATTGAAAAATCCTTTTTTCTTAAAATAGTTTTCTATAGTATTTTGAGTGTTTTTTATTACAGCATCGGTGACAATTCTTCCTCTTATTAAATTAATTTTTTCAGTTAGTTCAGACTTTTGGGTTCTCCCTACTCCCTTAATTTCAAATGTGCTTAGTCTTGGCCTTTCTTTTAGAACAATTGATAAATATATTTTTTCTCCTTCAATTTTGTTTACTAAAATTTTAATATCACCAATTATACCTTGTTTCCATAGTTTTTTTATTGCACCAGAAATAGATTCACCAGGTATAGTAATATTATCTCCAACCTTGATACCAGCGAGAGATTTCAATGCAACTTCATCTAAATATTTTTCTCCCTCAACATTGATTTCTGCTACCTCATATGTTTTTGGGTTTGAATAGCTTATTGCAATTTGCTGTTCGTTATTAAGATTATATCTAATTTGAGATGAAGAGATATGACTTATAAATATCAAAATGAATAATAAAAAAATATTGTTTTTCATCTTATTATATTTCCCCAAATCTTCTATTTCTTTTTTTAAACTCGAAAATAGCACTATTTAATTCTTTTTTATCAAAATCTGGCCATAAAATATTAGTAAAATACAATTCAGAATAAGCGGCTTGCCATAAATAAAAATTGCTAATTCTTTCTTCACCACTTGTTCTTATTATAAGTTCTGGATCTGGAATGTTATACGTAGAAAGATATTTTTCAAAAGTTTTTTCGTTAAAATTTTCTAAATCTATTTTATTGTATGATGATATTGCCTTTTTTGTTGCATTTAATATATCCCACTTTCCTGAATAATTTATAGCTATAATTAAGTTTAAACCATTGTTTTTTATTGTTTTATCTTTTGCTAATTGAATACTTTTTCTAGTTTTATTTGGTAATGCTGATAAATCACCAACAGTTGAAAATTTGATGTTTTGACTAATTAGACTATTTAATTCATCTTCTATTACATTATTTAATAGGCTCATCAGTGCTTTTACCTCAAGTTTTGGTCTGTTCCAATTTTCTGTTGAAAATGCAAATAATGAAAGGTATTTTATGTGTTTTTCAATACAAAATTCAATACTTTCCCTAACACTATTCCTTGCTTTAATATGCCCATTTATACGATTTTTATTTCTTTTTTTTGCCCATCTTCCATTACCATCCATTATAATAGCAATATGTTTTGGAACATCATTTTTTTTATTCATTGTACAAAGTTAATATATACTATTATATGGTGCCGAATCCTTTGGACATGGAATTTTATAGAATATGTAGCTCAAACTAATTCCTGTAAAGTAATAGAAGTCATTATTATTGCCGCTTGAGTACTGATAGTTTTTTTGACTATTATTAAAATCCAAGCCAGTAATATTATCTATGTTTTTTGTATTTGCTCCAGTAACATAGTCAATTTGATCATAAAATGTTTTTTTAATTTCAAACTCTATTGTTACAGAAAATTGTTTTTTAATTAAATATTTAAAACCAAGTCCAAATGGAATGTTTACAAAAAGCTTTTTATTTTTTCCAATTATATTATCTCTGTTTTTTGTATTATTAAGTATCGTTCCTCCTATTCCAAAAAATAAATAAGGGGTAAAATTCTCTTTTTCTACTTCATCAAAGTAATTGAGAAAATTATATTCATTTTTAAATGATATTTCTGAGAATTTACTTTCAAACCACATATTTCTATTTTTTGAAAGTTCATCACCGATTTTATCACTACCATTTAGCTTTCCTTTTTTATATGAAATTTTAATAGAATGATGGGAGCTTATATTGAATCTATTAAATATTTCAAATCCCGGTGCGGCATTAGATAAAGAATATCCTCTTTTTAAGTCTCCCGAGTATGAATTTAGCCCCAAACTAAAACCTGGCTCTAAAAATTGAGAATAACAATTAAAGGCCAATAAATTAAGAAATAATATTTTTATCCTATTCATGATCTTATTAACGAAAAAAAAAATAAAATCTTATTAATTTCTTATATCAAATCCCCAGTTTAGTTTTTTTCTTAAAGTTTCAAAAAAATCAAAATTATTGGGTTGAATAAGATTAATATTAAAATTTGATTTTTTAATTATAAATTCTTGTTCGCCTCTAAAAGTATAAGATCTTGAATCCATTGATACTAAAAAATTATATTTCTGTTTTTCTATTATAAGTTTAATTGTTGCACTGTCTGGTAATATAATACTTCTAAGGCTCAGATTATGCGGGCTTATAGGTGTAATTAGTAAATTTTTAGATTCAGGAGTGAGTATAGGCCCTCCACATGAGAGGGAATATCCTGTTGATCCAGTTGGTGTAGATATAATTAATCCGTCAGACCAATATGTACATATGAATTGGTTATCAACATAACAATGAATTTTTATCATTGAAGAGGAATCTTTTTTCACAACAGAGATCTCATTAAGGGCAAAATTTTTATTTATGTTTTCATTTACTGGCAATAAAGAAACAAGTGACCTCTTTTCTAGTGTATAATTATTTTTTTGGATATCATCAATTATTTTTTCAAACACATCATATACATCGAAAGATAAAAACCCTAGTTTTCCTACATTAACTCCTAGAATTTTTATGTTTTTTCTTCCAATACTGGTTACTGTGTTTAATAGAGTTCCATCTCCACCAAAACTTATAATAAAATCAAATTTTGAAATATTATTTTCACTATATAATTTAATTTTAGAGTCATTAAAAGTTTTAGAAAGTTCCTCTGAAAGATAGACCTTAAACTTTTTTTCTTTTAATAAGGCAATTAGTGAGCTTAAAATTTTCTTTTTTTCTCCTCTAATATTAATTCCATTTATTCCAACTATCATTACCTATTTTTTATAAATGGTTTGATTAATTCATTGAATTTTTTTGGACTTTCCATCATTGGAGCATGACAGCATTTATCGATGAACTCTAATTTAGATTTAGGGATTAATTTATTAAATTGGTGAGCAACTCCAGGGGGTGTAATAGTATCATTTAATCCCCAGACTAATAGAGTTGGACAATTTATTTTATATAGTTTTTTAGCTAGATTATTTCTTTGAGCTGATCTGGCTATTGTAATAATGTTTAAACATTTATTATTATCATTAAGTGTATCAAAAACATCATCTATATACTTTTTGTTTAAAATATTAGGATTATAAAATGTGTGATTAACTCTGTCATTTATATAATTATAATCTCCTCTTTTTGGAAAAGTTCCTCCAAATGAATTTTCGTATAGACCAGAGCTTCCTGTCAAAATTAATTTACTAACTTTTTTTGGGTTTAATATTGTATAAATAAGTCCAATGTGACCACCTAAAGAATTTCCAATAAGGATAAAATTATTTAGTTTCATTTTATTTATAAACTTTTCTACATACTTAGTTAATGACTCTAGGTTAGCTTCTTTAACGTCTACCTCTGTTAATGGAATTTTTGGAATTATCACTCTGTGTGTTTTTGAAAATTCATTAATTACAGTTTTCCAATTACTTAAAGCACCAAATAATCCATGTAATAAAATAATAGGATCTCCTTTACCTTTTTCTATATGTTGTTTGTTATCTGTCATTTATGTAGTTAATTTTTTATTTTCATTATTCTCTAAAATAAATTCCAAAGACGGAAAAAAATCAATAAAGTATGCAAAAGTATTTGGAGCTAAATCAAAAAGATAAAAACTAATGAATGATTCCTTAATCTCTTTTTCTAATATATTCACGTCAAAATATTGAAAAATATTTATAATAAAACTAATAAATAAGGCTGTTGTAATAAACCCAAAAAATGCCCCTGATATATCATCAATAATTCCAATAAGAGTCATATCTAAAACATATTTTATTCCCTTTGTAATTTTTTGAATAAAATAAGAAGAAATAAAAAAAGTAATTACTACGGAAGAAAAACCTAAAATTAACTTTTCCGTGCTTGGAAAAAATTCAAATAAAAAATTCGATAGAATATAAGAATAATTTAAAGAAATAATAATGCTGAGGAATATAGAAATAAAGCTAATTAAACTAATCATAAACCCTTTTCTAAATCCTTTATAGGAAAAATATATTAATAAGAATCCAAAAAATATATCAATAAAATTCAACTTAACTTTTCTTTTATTTTGGATGCTATTCTGGAATTCTCAACTTTACCTGATAATTTTTTTGTCGCTATGCCCATTACTTTTCCCATATCTTTTATGCTTTCAGCCCCAACACTTTTAATAATAATATCTAATTCTGAGTCTAGTTCGTTGTCATTAATTTGTTCAGGAAGAAATTCTTGAATAATATTAATTTCCGATTCTTCTATTTTAGCTAGATCTAGTCTCTTTTGTTCTTTATAGAGAGTTAAAGAGTCTTTTCTTTGCTTAATTAATTTCATTAAAATTTGAATTTCATTAATTGACCCTTCTTTTCCATTCTTTTCTTCTAATAGAATGGCAGATTTAATTGCTCTTAGTGCTGTTAATCTATCCTTATCTTTATTAAGCATAGATTCTTTTATTTGATTATCTATTGTATTTTTGAGTTCCATTTTTTTAACAAAGTTATTAAATACTACTTTAATGAATACGCGATTAAGTGTAAATGTGAATAAAATTGCTACATTACGAAATGCAAGAGGTGCCAATAACCCTGATATCATTGAAATAGTGAGTAAAATAGAGTCTTTTGGAGCAAATGGAATAACCATACATCCACGCCCAGATGAACGCCATATAACTTTAAATGATGCATATGAACTATCAAAAATTGTTACAACTGATTATAATATTGAAGGATATCCAGATGACAGATTTTTAAAAATAATAAATGATATTAAACCTGATCAGGTGACTTTAGTTCCAGATGCTCCTGATGTGGTAACATCAAATAGAGGTTGGTTAGAATCTGACTTAAATATTGATTTAAAATCTATTGTTAGATCAATTAAAGATTTAGGTTCAAAGGTGTCTTTATTTATAGACCCAACAATTTCTATGGTTGAACTAGCTTTAAATTGTGAAGTAGATAGAGTAGAGCTCTATACTGGCCCATATGCTAAAAATTATAAAATTGATAAAGAATTATCTGTTTCAGAATATATTAAATCATCAAAATTTGCTTATGAAAATAATTTAGATGTAAATGCTGGACACGATTTAGATTTAAATAATTTAGAGTTTCTCAAAAAAAATATACCTTTTCTATATGAAGTATCCATTGGACATGCATTAGTTTGCGATGCTTTATTATTTGGTTTAGAAAATACATTAAAATCATATTTATCAAAAATCTCGTAATCGATGGAGTTGAATATTAGATACTTTGGTGAAGGAAACCCGGTTATAATATTTCATGGCCTTCTAGGTTCTTTAGATAATTGGATTTCTATATCTAAGATCCTTTCAAAAAAAAACAAAGTTATTTTAGTTGACCTTCCTAATCATGGTAAATCTTATCACACTAAAAAATTTTCTTATCAAAAAATGTCTGAATCAATTCATAATTTTTTAATAGATAATCAAATAGATAATATATCAATCATAGGACATTCGATGGGGGGTAAATTAGCTTTAAATTACGTTGATAATTATAAAGAACATGTAAATAAACTTATCATTGTCGATGTGGCAAATAAAACCTATTCATCGAATAGATTTGATAATGTTTTTAAGGCTATTAATAGTATTGATCTTGATATCATTTCCTCAAGAAATCAAGCATCTGATATTGTTAATAATTTAATACCTAGTGTTGGAGAAAGGAATTTTATTTTAAAAAACTTAAAAAGAAATGATAATGGATTCGTATGGGCCCCTAATATTGAGTTATTAGAAAAATCAATAATCGAAATTTCTTCAAGAATTAAATTAAAACAAAAAATTACAAATCAAACATTATTTTTATTTGGAAAGGAGTCTACATATTATAATAATAATGACATTCTTAATTTATCACATGATTTTGAAAATTTTGATTTTAAATTAGTTCCAGGTTCTGGTCACTGGATTCATGCGGAAAACCCAAAAGCATTTATTAATTATACTACTGAGTTTCTTAAGCTCTAGGATGAGAAGAATTAAAGGTTTCTTTTAGTTTTTCTATTGAATTATGAGTGTAAACTTGAGTTGCAGCAAGACTAGAATGGCCAAGAAGATCTTTAATAGAATTTAAATCACCACCCTTATTTAATAAATGAGTAGCAAAGGTATGTCTTAATAAATGAGGGTTATATTTTTTGCTATTAATTAGAGATGATAAGTGTTTTTTAACAATTCTATAAATTAACATAGGATATAATTTTTTTCCATTTTTTGTTACCATTAAAAAATCATCTCCATTTTTTTTCTCATTATAAATTGATAAATAATTTTTTATTTCTAGATAAGCATTTTCATGAAGTGGAATAATTCTTTCTTTTTTTCTTTTACCAAGAACCTTTATTTCTTTTTTAATAAGATTAATATCATTTATTTTAAGATTGATTAATTCAGATATTCTAATTCCAGTACCGTATAATAACTCTAAAATTAATTTATCCCTATGTCCATTATAATCCTTTTTAACAACTAGGTTTTGAAATAAAATTTTTATGTCTTTTTCTTTAATAAAATTTGGTATAGTTTGATCTGTCTTTAATGAATTTATGCTTGCAGTAGGGTTTTTTTTAATATAATCTCGTTTAATTAAAAATTTATAAAAGGATCGAATTGTTGCAATTTTTCGATTTATTGAACTTGGAGAAAGATTATTTAATGAAAGTTCTACTATCCACGACCTTATAGATCTTTTATCAACCTTTTCGATACATTGGTTTGAAGAATATTGCTTATAAAACAATATGAATTGATTAAGATCATTCGAATAACTTAGAATGGTATGCTGACTTAATCTTTTCTCAAATTTTAAGTATTTAATAAAAGCATCTTTCATTTGATAATGAAAGATAATAAATTTATAATTCTTTTGATTTTAATCTCTGAACGTAACTAGCTCTTAATTTTTCCTCTCTCAGCTGCACGGATTTTTTCGTATAAAAGGCATTATTTCTATAACTTTTAATAACCTGAGCCTTTTCAAATTTTTTTTTGAAACGCTTTAATGCTCTATTTATATCTTCGTTTTCTTTTATCGAAACTCTAATCATATTTTATTTTTTTGCGTGGCAAATATATGAAAACAATTATACTATCAAAATTTATTTTAATTCATTATTTCTATTAATCTATACTTAATAGGGTTAATTATTAACCAACTATCAATTTATTTCCAAAACTTTTTTTTACTTGATTTTCCAATACCTGGATTAAATGTATTAGTAGGATCTAGTGATTTATAGAACTTAAATAGCGATGATTTAGCTTTATATTCATGACCTACATTATGCTCAGCAGGATATTCTGCACCTCTATCATCATAGTTTTTCAAGAGTTTTTTTAACAAAAATTCAGGTTTTACTCCTTTTTTGACTAAATAATTTTGATGAAGAACATGACAGAATAAGTGACCATAATAAAGTTTTAATTCGATTAAATCGTCTATTTCCGGTGGTAATTTTTCAAACCAGTTTCTTTCATTTTTAGGTAATGCTATATCTAATGACATTGCTCCACCAAGGTTTTTTTCATGAATTGCATGATATCTGCCAAAAGAGCCTGCAGAGACATATCGATGTAAAAGAGCTTTATCACCTTCTTTTTTGGTACACTCAAAAAATCCTCCATCATTGTTTTTAAAAAAAATTTCAAAATATTTTCTTGCTTCTCCTATACCATCATCAGACATCTCAATAATCCAATGGTGTTCATATAAATCCCTAAATTTGTCCATCCTTTTTGGTAAATGATTTGGCCACAATTCACTAAGAAATTGCATTATCTTATCAGATAACTTATTAGGTAGAAAGGTAAATTTTTTTGAAAGTAAGTCGACTTTTCTTTTTAATTCAAAAAGTGTAGGTAGGAAGTTTGTTCCAAGTTTTTCAATAACAATGAAATTATCTTTACTATATTTTTTAGCCGCATCATAACAATCTCGATGGAGATAATCTCCTAATATTGGTAGATTTTTAAATTCTGACAGAATATCTTTTCTTATTTTTCTAAATACGTCAGGGTTATTAGATCCGACGTAAAATACTTGATTATTTTTGGGTTTTGGATAAGTATCCAATCTTACTGCAAAGACAGCAATTTTTCCAGCACTACCAGATGCTCCATATAGTAGTCTAGTATCAGAATTAAATCTAGCCGGGGTTTTGGTATTAATTTGTCTTATTATATCAGAATATTTATTATCAGATGCTAATTTGTCTGAATATATAATATCATTGGTATCATAGTTTTTGTTTTGTAGATTATTTAAAATTTCTATAGGATTTGATCCTAAATTAATACCTAAATCATTAATTAATTCTAATTCTCCTTTTGAATTAATCTTAGCATATAGTGCTAATTGGGTATAGGAAGGACCCCTTTGAACTAAAGAACCTCCAGAATTATTACAAACTCCTCCTACAATGGATGCGCCAATGCTAGTTGACCCAATAACTGAGTGTGGTTCTCTATCAAATTTATCTAATCTTTTTTCTAAATCATATAGCGTACTTCCAGCTAGTCCAACAATTTGTTTTCCTTCATTGATAATATGAATTTCATCAATTCTCATTGTATTAATTATTACAACTGGTCTGTCGTAATTATTGCCATCTGGTGTGGAGCCCCCTGTAAGACCAGTATTTGCTGCTTGCATTATTATTATTACATTAAATTCGTTGCATATTTCTAATGTTTTCCATAGCTCAATTAAACTTCCTGGTCTTATAACCAATGCAGCTTTACCGCTTCCATATCGCCAACCTTTACAATAGGATTCTTTATTCCATTCTTTAGTAAGTATATAGGATGATCCACATATTTTTTGAAGTTTTTTAATAAAAAGAGCAGGGTTTTCCTTATTCATAACTGCTTAAGCGATTATACAATTTAATATTCTATTGTTTCTTTTTCGGATTGAATAATTAAAGAATTTTTTGATGATTCTTCAACGTAACCAATAATTTTTGCTTCAATTTGAAATTCATTTGCTATATTAATTACATCATTAGCTATTCCTGAATCACAATAAATTTCCATCCTATGTCCCATATTAAAAACTTCATACATTTCTTTTATCGAACTATTTGTGTCTTCATGAATTATTTTAAAGATTTCTGGAATTTCAAAAAGATCATTTTTTATTATTTTTTTATTTTCACAAAAATGTAATACTTTGGTCTGTCCTCCACCAGTACAATGAATAATTCCACTAATATTTTTAAAATGATTTATCAATAATTTTTTTATTAAAGGAGCATATGTTCTAGTAGGAGATAATAATAGCTTTCCAATATTTTCATGACTTAAACAATTATCAGTCAATAGTCTTTTTCCACAATAGATAAAATTCTTATTTGTTTCTTTCGCATAAGTTTCAGGATATTTTTGTGAATATATATTAGAAAGAATATCATGTCTTGCAGAGGTTAATCCATTACTTCCAATTCCGCTATTAAATTCTTTTTCATATTTAGCTCTTCCTGAAGATGATAATCCAATTATAATATCTCCACCTTTGATATTGCATCTGACTATTTTTTCTCTTTTCTCTCTTCCTATCACAGTACTGTCAACTATAATTGTTCTTGTTATATCACCAACATCAGCTGTCTCTCCTCCTGCTGAAGTTATATTAATATCATAAGCCTTCAACATATTGATTATATCATTATTTCCTTCAATAATTTGAGATATTACCTCACCGGGAATTATGTGCTTATTTCTTCCAATAGTTGAGGACATAATTATGTTATCAGTAATCCCAACACAAATAAGATCATCAATGTTCATTATTAATGCATCTTGAGCAATACCTCTCCAAACACTAATATCACCAGTTTCTTTCCAATATAAATAAGCCAATGCTGATTTTGTCCCAGCACCGTCTGCATGCATTACATTACAATATTTGTGGTCATTAGATAAAATGTCGGGTACTACTTTACAAAACGTATTGTTAAATAAACCCTTATCTTGATTCTTAATTGCTTTATGAACATCTTCTTTTTGAGAGGAAACACCTCTTTCTAAATATCTTTTTGACATTTACTTTCTAATTGTTATTAAAAAACTTTTCTTCTTCGTCTTCACTACCTGAACTATCTATAAACTCATAGCTTGTAACTTTGAATTCTGTTCTTCTATTTATTTGATGTTCTTCTTCAGATTTAGCATTGGCAATTATTAATTGAGATTCCCCATACCCTTTAGCTATAATTCTATTTTCAGTAATTCCTTTACTTAAAATATAATAAACAGCAGATTCAGCTCTACGTTGAGATAAATCTTGATTATATTCAACAGAGGCTCTATCATCGGTGTGAGAACTTAACTCTATGCTAATATTTGGATTATCTCTTAATATAACAACAAGTTTATCAAGTTCTAAAGCAGCGTCTTCTCTAATATCAGCTTTATCTAAATCATAATAGATATTGTCAAGTACAATTGATTTATTTACAACTATTCTGTCTAAAATAAGGTTCTTTTCAAATTCAACATTTGTTATAAAATCTTTAAGTGTAGATTTATCTAACTCTTTTCCTATAGTAGTAAACTCACCACGGGTACTAAAATAATTTTCTTTCTCTCCAATAAGAATATAATTTTCATCACCATAAACTGTAAAGGCAAAGGTTCCATTTTCGTCAGTGAATGTTTCATCAATAATTTGACCGCTAGTATCAACAAGCTTAACTACACTATTACCAAGTATACTTAGGTCCATGTTATCATTTTTAGGAGTTAATGTTGTTCCTTTTAAAGTATAGTTAACAATTTTAAGGTTAGGATCATTATTTACAAATGTATATATATCGTCATCTCCAGAACCTCCATCTCTATTAGAAGTAAAGAAACCTCTCGTTGGGTTATAGGGATTTACGCCGAAGTCATCCCCACTAGAATTTAGTGGTTTTCCGGGATTTTTTATAGTGATTTTTCCACCTCTCCTGGAAGCCACAAAAATGTCAAGACCACCAAAACCTTCATGATTGTCTGATGAAAAATATAATCTTCCATCTTCAGTTACAGATGGAAATAATTCATTTCCTGGAGTATTAATTTCGGGACCTAAATTTTGAATATTTATCCATCTTCCCCTTCTGTTAACATTGGCTTTATAAATATCTGTTCCACCATATCCTTTTGATCTATTAGAAGCAAAATATAATGTTTTTCCATCCTTTGAAAGATAAGGCGTAGAGTCCCAGCTTCTTGAAGTATTTACATTTAGTAACCTAGGATTAGTCCATCCTCCTCTTCTGAATCTAGACCAGTAAAGATCAACATTATTTCTACCTGAACTTTTACCATTGTTTCCTTTAGCAAATATCATGTATGTACCATCTGAAGAAAAGGTTATTGATCCTTCATTTACTTTTTCTTGATTTATATTATCTTCTAATTTCTTTAATGAGTTAATGTCTACATTAGCACCTCTAGTCTTTACTTCATATAGGTCTGTAAATGGAGTTCCTGTTCCTTTATAAATTTTTTCTGATTTTCTATTTGAAACAAAAAATAATTTATCGTTTGAAAATGAAGGGGAATACTCAGCATATTTAGTATTGATGGCTGTTAAGTTCTTAACTCTATAATAACTAGTATCAGGATAATTTCTAAGATTATTGATATAAACAGATTCTTTATTTATTAGTTTAATTACAGATTGATCTTTTGCGTTTACTAAATAATTACTTATTACTGAGTCTGCCTCATCATATTTATTATTTGCTTTTAAAGAAAGAACTAGATAATAATATGCTATCTCATTTTTAATTCCATAATTAATGGCATTACTATAAAAATCTCCCGCTTGCCATATTCTGTTAGATTTTCTAAGAGATTCAGCTAGTAAAAAGCTATTATTTGCATCACCGTCTTTTAAACTTTTCTCAAATTTATTAGCCGCATCAAAATATTCTGCATTATTAAAATCTTTTAATGCAGTTTTAGTAGTTACACAAGAAAAATTTAAAATAATAATTAAATAAAAAAGTCTATTTATTTTCACTTTATAAAATTAGTCAACCAGGATTTATTTATTTCTAAAATCCAATTTTTATTATACTCTTTTTTATTAGTCACAGTTGTATTAATCATTTTATCATTGGGCTGTAATTTATTAGCTTTAATTAAATTAATAATAGAACTTCTATCTTCTAATTTTATCTTATTTTCAATAAATATACCAATTTTAGAATTAGGCATTACACTTATATTTAGTCGATCCAACTCATATCTTAATAGTCTATTTGAACTATCTATTGAACAACCGCTTATTCCTTCTTCAGCAAATAATATAATATATCTATCCCTGTATATTTGAAATGATGAGACCACTTCATTATTATGTGATTTCCATTTTTCACATAGACTCTTCAATATTAGATTAATCTCATCTGATTTAAAATTTATATTTTTTTCTAAAATATATATCCAACATTTAGCATTTTCATCTATTTTATCAAAAGGCACATACATATTATTTTAAATTATCTGCAATTAATTCAGTTATGTCTTTTACTTCTATTTTTTTATCAAGGTTTTTCTCTTTAATTCCATCATTAATCATTGTCAAACAAAAAGGACATGCTAAGGCAACAGTATCAGGATCTACTTTTTGAATATCCTTAATTCTTTCAATATTTATTTCAGCTTTTCCACTTTCTGATTCTTTAAAAATTTGTGAACCTCCAGCGCCGCAACATAAACCATTTTCTTTACTTCTACTCATTTCCGATAAGTTATTGGTAATGGTCTTTATTACATTTCTTGGAGCTTCATAAATTTTATTACCTCTTCCTAAATAGCATGAGTCATGATAAGTAATTTTACGATTATTTTTTTTTGATATTAGTCTTCCCTCTTTTATTAATTCATCTAAAAATTCAGAATGATGAATTACAATATAATTTCCTCCTAATTCAGGATATTCATTTTTAATTGTATTAAAACAATGCGGACACATTGTTACAATCTTTTTAATATTATACTTATTAAGAGTGGATATGTTATTAAGGGCTTGCATTTGAAATAAATATTCGTTTCCAGCTCTTCTAGCAGGATCACCAGTACAAGTCTCCTCGTCTCCCAATATAGCAAAATTAATTTTTAATTTATTTAAAATTTTGACGAATGCTTTTGTAACTTTTTTATATCTATCATCAAAAGAACCTGCACATCCCACCCAAAATAAAATTTCAGGATCTTCATTTGATATCATAAAGTCATTAATTGTTTTAATCTTCATTTTTATACCATTTTGATCTTTCATCAATTGGAAATTTCCATGGTGAATAATTTGTTTCAATATTTTGAAGCATAGCATTCCATTCTGACGGGAGGGATGATTCTTCTAAAGCATAATACCTTCTGCACTCTATAATGATATCTAAAGGATTAATTTTTAAAGGGCATTCTTCTACGCAAGCATTACATGAAGTACAGGCTAAAATTTCTTCTTTTGATATATAGTCTCCAACAAGACTTCTATCGTCATATTTAATTTTTTTATCTATATTAATACCGATTTCATCAGTTCTATCCCTTACATCCATCATTATTTTTCTTGGGGAAAGTTTTTTTCCAGTAATATTAGGTGGGCATACTGCTGTACACCTTCCACATTCCGAACATGAGTATGATTCTAATATATTCTTCCAAGATAAATCAGTTATATCTTTAGCGCCGAACCTATCAGGTGTTGGGATAGTCTCATTAACTTTCTCTCCAAGTATATCCTTAATCTCATTTGTAATGCTGGGCATATTATTAATTTTACCTAAATTTTCTTCATTTGAATGGTAAATATTAGGGAACCCTAAAAATATATGTAGATGCTTAGAGTAAGTAACATAAATAGCGAATAAAAAGATACCAATAATATGAATCCACCAGGAAATCCTCTCTATATATATCAATGTTTGTATATCAAAATTTATGAATAAAGGTTTCAAAACGCTAGAAAAATAGAAGATCCCTGTTTTTTTATAAGATTCAAAATCTTGCAAAACTAGATCTGATGCATTCATTGATAAAATTGCAATCATTAAGATTATTTCAAAAATTAAAATAAGGTTTGCATCAAGTATTGGCCATCCCTTTAATTCAATACTTTTAAATCTTTTTATGTTCAATATATTTCTTCTAATTAAAAAAATAACACATGAAATAATTACTAATAAAACGAAGAATTCTATAATTGAAATAAAAACATTATAAAAAGGCATTCCGAGAACATTAAAAATTCTATGAGTACCTAGTATACCATCTAATATAATTTCTATTATTTCAACATTAATTATAATAAAACCCGAATAAATCATTAGATGCAATATTGCAGGCACTATTTTTTTAAACATTTTTGACTGTCCGAATGCAATTAGAATTAAATTTTTAATACGAGTTTTTTTATCTGTATTTGAAGAATAGTTTTTTTTTCCTAATAATATATTTCTGTTTATGAATTTAAACCTTCTATATATAATTATAACTGATAGTGTTAAAAGAGTAATAAAACAAAGTTGTGATATGATATCCATATTTAAATACTAATTTCAAAAATAATAATTTTGCGAGAAATGTTTATTTAATTAGGTTTGCAAATATTCCATCAGGTGCTGTAGCTCAGGTGGTAGAGCATCGGACTGAAAATCCGTGAGTCGGTGGTTCGAGTCCGCCCAGCACCACTACCTTATGAAATGGATATACTTGATCATTGCTATAATATGTGAAGTTATTGCTACATCTGCATTAAAAGAATCACAAGGCTTTTCTAAATTATTTCCATCAATTATTGTAATTATTGGTTATTCATTTACATTCTATTTTATGTCCTTAACATTAAAGGAGATATCTATAGGTATAACTTATGCTATATGGAGTGGGATGGGCATTTTATTAATTTCATTAATAGGATATTTTAAGTATAATCAGACATTAGATACTCCCGCAATCTTAGGAATGACTTTTATTCTTTTTGGAGTCATTATCTTAAGATTTTTTTCTAATTCTGTTGAGATTTAATTTTGAACTAGACTTTACATCTAAAATATATTCCACATTTTGATGTTTTCTTAGGTAAGATGCTGGACAGTTACTATTAACCTTCTGCTCAATAGCTTTCTTAATAATAGAAGATTTTTTATCTCCCCATGCTATTAAAAAAATTTTACTTGCTGCTAAAATCGTTTTTATGCCAATAGTTATAGCCTCCTTAGGAGTTTCTTCTCTACTACTGAAAGCTTTTGATATGATTTTAAAAGAATGATTACTAATTTTTACTTTTCTAGTAATTGAATTTATTTCTGATCCAGGTTCATTAAATCCTATATGACCATTTCTTCCTATTCCTAATATTTGTATGTCTATACCTCCTAAATTTTCTATTCTTTTTTCATAGGCATTACAAAAAGATTCTAGTTTTTCTTCTTTTACATTTCCGTCTAATAGATAAATGTTTTTTTTATCAAAATCTGTTTTTTCTAATAAATGATGATTTAAATAATAATAGTAACTCTCCTTATTTTTTTTTGTTATAGGATATAATTCATCAAGATTGAACAAAACTACTTTTTTAAAATTAATTATTTTTTGATCATATAAGTATGATAATTCTTCGTATAAATTAATTGGTGAATTTCCAGTAGGAAGGTTTATAGTGCAATAACCTTTTTTATTAATATTAAAATTTATTTCTTCTACCAGTAAATTTGCTAGTGACTTAGAGCCTTGAATACTATCTTCATAAACATTTATTTTATGCATCATTTTTTTGTAAATATTTTAAGTTTCTTACTTCTGATTCATTAAGTTTTCTCCATTTACCCCTTCCCAAATTTTTTTTACTGAAAGGTCCAAACATAACTCTATCTAACCTTTTGACATTTAAATTTATAGATTCAAATATTTTTCTTATTACTCCATTTTTTCCTTTATGAATTTCAATCCCTACTTCGAATTTAGAATCCAATTTTTGAATTTTATCAACTTTTATAAGTTCTTTATCTATGACAATACCATTTTTTATTTGATTAATATTTTTTTCTGATATTTTTTTATTTAACGTAACACTATAGATTTTCTTAATTTTATTTTCAGGATGTGTTAGTTTTTTTACAATATCACCATCATTGGTAAGCAATAATACTCCCGTTGTATTTCTATCTAATCTTCCTACCGAAAAAAGTCTTTCTTTTATCCCTTTTATTAGATCAAAAACTATTTTTCTGTTTTGAGTATCTTTATTTGACGTGATATAATCTTTAGGTTTATTAAGTAGTATATAAATATTTTTTTCAGGTTTTATAGGCCTATTATTAATTTGTACTAAATCATTTATATTCACTTTACTGCCTAGCTCATTACATAAGCTTCCATTTACTTTTACTTGTCCTTGTTTAATTAAATTATCAGCTTCTCTTCTTGAACATAAACCCGATTGTGAAATATACTTATTGAGGCGAATTTTAACTTCTGCGTTAGATTTCTTTTTCATTTCCAATTGAATTTTCCTCTGATTGAAAATCTTTTATTGTTGGAAGTTGATCAAGATTGTTTATCCCAAAATAATCCATAAATTTTTCACTAGTTGCATAAATTAATGGTCTACCGACTTTATCTGATTTTCCTTCAATGTTTATTAATTCTTTTTCTAATAATTTCTGAATGGTATAGTCACAGTTTACTCCTCTAATTTTTTCAATTTCAGATTTAGTTATGGGTTGTTTATATGCTATTATTGAAAGAGTTTCTAGAGCAGAAATAGATAATCTTCTTCTTGATTGTTGTTTTAAAAGAATTTCATTTAATCTTGAAAATTGATTTTTAGTTAAAAATTGAAAACCACCGCCAGATTCTATTATTTCAAATGAAAAGGTCGAATTACTATATTTTTTTTTTAGCTTAATAATTGCTTCAAAAATTTTCTCTTCATTATATTTTAAGCTTTCACTTTCAGAAAAAGCTTTAATAATATCACTAATTTTTATTGGTTTAGGTGAACAAAATATTAATGATTCTACTTTAGATTCTAATGAGCTCAAAATTTAACCTCTTTTAAGTTTGGCTTCTATAGATTGTGTTGCGTGAGGAACTGCTCTCAATCTTTTTTTACTAATTAATTTGCCAGAATCTTTACATATTCCGTAAGTTCCGTTTTTAATTCTTATAAGTGCTTTTTCTAAATTTAAAATAAATTTTTGTTGTCTACCCGCTAGTTGACTAAGACTTTCCTTTTCCATAGTATCAGCTCCATCTTCAAGGGTCTTTAGTGCTCCTTGAGTTGAATCTGTACCAGATAGGTTTCTTCTTTCTAATGATTCTTTAATGAAATCAAGTTCATTTTGAGCATTTTCCATTTTTTTTAGAATAAGTTTTTCAAATTCAACTAATTCTTTACTAGAATATTTGTTTTTCTCTTTTTTAGACATAAGGACAAATTTAAAGTTTTCTTTTTATTTCCTGTATTTCAAATGACTCAATAATATCTCCTACTTTAATATCATTATAATCTTCAATACTAATTCCACATTCAAATCCGGATTTTACTTCATTAGCATCCTCTTTAAATCTTTTTAATTGTTTAATTTTTCCAGTGAATATAACAATGCCATCTCTAATTAATCTTATCTTATTTTTTCTAATAATATTTCCATTTGTGACATAGCAACCTGCTATTGTACCAATTTTAGAAATCTTATATGTCTCTCTGACTTCAACATTACCCATGATTTTTTCTTCTTCTGTAGGTTCAAGCATCCCTTCCATAGCACTTTTAATTTCATTTATTGCTTCATAAATAATAGAATATAACCTTATATCTATACCCTCTTTCTCAGCTAGATTTCTTGCGTTTAATGACGGTCTAACCTGAAATCCAATTATGATAGCATCTGAGGCTGATGCAAGTAAAACATCAGATTCAGTTATTTGTCCAACTCCTCTGTGAATTATATTTACTGATATTTCATCTGAAGATAATTTTTCAAGTGAATCAGACAGAGCTTCAATAGATCCATCTACATCTCCCTTCAAAACCACATTTAGTTCTTTAAAACTACCTAATGCTAATCTTCTACCAATCTCATCTAATGTTACATGCTTCTTTGTTCTAAGCTTTTGTTCTCTGATAAGTTGTTCTCTTTTTGTAGCAAGTTCTCTAGCTTCTTTATCAGTATCAAAAACATTAAATTTATCTCCAGCCTGAGGTGCTCCGTTTAATCCAAGCATTAAAATTGGTGTAGCTGGCCCAACTTTTTCTTTCTCCTTTCCTCGATGATCAAATAATGCTTTCACTTTTCCATGTTGAGCTCCTGCTAAAACAATATCTCCTTTATTTAATGTCCCCCCTTGAACCATTATTGTAGTTAGGTAACCTCTACCTTTATCAAGTTCAGATTCCACAACAGTTCCAGATGCCTTTTTATTTGGGTTGGCTTTTAATTCTAATAGTTCTGCTTCAAGAAGTACTTTTTCTAATAATTCTTCAATTCCTTGTCCTGTTTTTGCTGAAACTTCTTGACACTGAAATTTTCCACCCCAATCTTCAACTAATATATCAATTTTAGAAAGGTCTTCCTTAACCTTATTTACGTTAGCATTTGGTGTATCTATTTTATTAATTGCAAATACAATTGGAACGTCTGCTACTTTACTATGGTTAATAGCCTCTTTTGTTTGTGGCATCACAGTTGAATCAGCTGCAATAACTATTATAACTATATCAGTTATTTTAGCTCCTCTTGCTCTCATTGCCGTAAACGCTTCATGACCAGGCGTATCTAAAAAAGCAATCTTTTGATCACTTTTTGTTTTTACATCATAAGCTCCAATATGTTGTGTTATACCTCCTGCCTCTCCTTCTGTAACTCTAGAGTTTCTAATGTAATCTAAAAGTGATGTTTTCCCGTGGTCAACATGACCCATAATAGTTACAATTGGAGCTCTTGAAGAAAGATCTTCATTTTTATCTTCTTCTTCTATTACTTCTATTTCATCATCATCAGAAGTAGTGAATTCAACTTTATAACCAAATTCTTCAGCAATTATACTTATTGTTTCAGCATCTAATCTCTGATTTATAGATACAAACATTCCAATTTCAAGATATTTTGAAATAACATCATTAACAGTTACATCCATTAATTTTGCTAAATCATTAGCTGAAATATATTCTGTTACTTGTAATGTTTTTGAATCTTCTTCTAATTTTATTTTTTCTTCCTCTAATGCTTCAGCGTGTTGTGTTCTTTTTTCTTTTCTGTACTTAGATCTTTTTGTGTCTGAATCTTTAGTCCCACTAAGTTTTGCAAGAGTTGACTTAATCTTATCTTGTATTTCTTTATTTTTCTTATCAATGTCTTCTTTATTTTCATTTTTAGCCTTTGATTTAGCTTGTTTTTTATCAGAGATAATTCTTTTCCTTGGTCTTCTTTTCTTTTTTGTTTGATCTGAGGATGCTACTCTTTTATTATCATTATTCTCTAAATCAATTTTCTTAATAATTTTAATTCCCCCTGTCTCTTTCTTATGGGTAATATCTTCTGATTTTTTTTCTTTATCTTTTTTATCTACTTCTTTGTTAACTTTTAAATTAGTTTCTGTAATTGATTCACTTGGTTTGATAGCTTTCTCTTCTAATCCAATTTTTATATTAGAGGCTACTTTTTTTTCAACAGCTGAATCTTGGAAAGCATTTTCTAAAATTGTATACAAGGCATTATCAATTTTCGTATTTGGATTTGAATCTATTTCATAACCCTTCTCATGAAGATAATTAATGATCGTATTCCTGCCAACGTTTAATTTTCTTGCAACTTGCCCCAATCTTAATTGCTTCCCTTCACTCATATTTATTCAAATTCTTTTTTAAGTGTTGATATAACTTCATCTATTGTGCTCTCTTCTAAATCAGCTCTTTTGATCAAGTCTTCTTTATCTAAATTTAATACTGATTTAGCGGTATCTAATCCAATTTTTTTTAGTTCATCAATAATCCAACCTTCTATTTCATCAGAGAATTCTTCAATATCTACATCTTCTTCTTGTGATTCATCTAGTTCTCTAAAGACATCTATTTCAAGATCTAATAATCTACTTGCTAATTTTATATTTTGACCCCCTTTACCAATAGCTAAGGATACTTGATCTGGTTTTAGATATACGGATACTGTTTTCTCTTCATTATCTATATTCATACTAGTGATTTTAGCAGGGCTTAGTGCTCTTGATATATATAGTTCTTGGTTATCAGTATAATTAATTACATCAATATTTTCATTTTGTAATTCTCTAACTATTGAATGAATCCTTGACCCATTCATTCCTACACAGGCACCAACGGGATCAATTCTATCATCATATGACTCAACACAAATTTTAGCTCTTTCACCGGGTTCTCTTACAACCTTTTTTATTGTTATTAAGCCATCACTAATTTCTGGGACTTCATTTTCAAAAAGTTTTTCAAGAAAAACAGGACTAGTTCTTGAAAGCGTAATTTTTGGATTTCCTCTAAACATTTCAACACTAGAAATTACTCCACGTAATGTATCTCCTTTTCTATACTTGTCCTTATAAATTTGTTCATTTCTTGGGAGAGAAATTTCATTACCCTCACCATCTACTAATAATACTTCTCTGCTTAGTATTTGATAAATTTCGCCAGATATAATTTCACCAACTAAATCGTCATATTTGCTAATTATTACTTCTTTTTCTAAATCTTTTACCCTTTGGATTAAAGTTTGTTTTGCTAAAATAACAGCTCTTCTACCAAAATCTTCAATTTTAATTTCTTCTGCAACTTCATCACCAACTTCAAAATCTTTTTCGATTTTTTTTGCATCAGATAATTTTATCTTATCAAAATCCCATATATCTTCAGAGTTATCATCAACTATTTCTCTAAATCTCATTATTTCTAAATCACCT